>Ga0008651_10000345_pt1 | contig 28910 bp, 23 predicted proteins | sample SaaInlV_200m_DNA_6_FD_59173 | JGI IMG/M metagenome (GOLD analysis project Ga0008651, IMG submission 59173) | Marine microbial communities from expanding oxygen minimum zones in the Saanich Inlet - SI037_S2LV_200m_DNA | ecosystem: Environmental > Aquatic > Marine > Intertidal zone ...
GAAGATTTCTGCAGTCTACAAAGCACGCTGTCTTCATAGACTTTTGAATACGTTTATAGTCTAATTCTTTAAATTCATTCCATTCTGTAACTAATATTATCCCGTGAGATCCGTCTGCTGCCGAGTAGGGATCATTTGTTATTTTCAAATTATCATATTTGATTGCTTTCTTAATATTCTCTGATGCGACAGGGTCGTATGCAGTTACTTTAGCTCCTTCCTTTACTAATTGATTAATTAATACTAATGAAGGCGCTTCTCTAATATCGTCAGTTTCAGGTTTGAAGGCTAATCCGAGTATGCATATGGTTTTTCCCTCTAAGTCATCAATTAGTTTCTTAATTTTAGGTAAGGCTCTTGTCTTTTGCCTTTCATTTGCACTATCAACTGCTTCAAGAATCCCACTACTGCATTCATTCTCTCTCATCATATGAACTAAAGCTCTGGCATCTTTTGGAAAACAACTTCCACCATAACCCAGTCCTGCTTGTAAGAATTTAGATCCTATTCTTGAATCTAGTCCCATTCCTTTAGAAACCATTTTAACATCTGCATTTAATTTCTCACATAATGCGGAAAGCTCATTCATGAATGATATTCTTGTTGCTAGCATTGCATTGGATGCATATTTTATCATTTCTGCACTTCGAACATTGCAGAATAAGATGGGTTTGTTTAAAGTCTCGAATGGTTTATATAATTCTGTTAGAATTTCTTTGGCTTTCTTGTCATCAACTCCTATTACTATTCTATCAGGATTCCTGAAGTCGTTCACCGCAGTTCCTTCTTTCAAGAACTCTGGACACGAGACAACAACAAATTCACTATCATTTGTTTGGTTTTCCTTTATTATTCTTTTAACTTGATCTGCAGTTCCAACCGGGACTGTACTTTTGTTAATTATTATCTTGTAATCGTTAATGTACGTTCCTATATCTTTTGCTGCTGAGAATATATAGGACATATCAGCACTTTTGTCATTTCCTGAAGTTGGGGTGCCAACGCAGATATAGATTATGCTTGATTGTTCTATTGCCTCTTTAGAATTTGTGGTGAATTTTAATCTTCCGTTTTTTTTATTCTTTTTTACAACTGATTCTAGTTCAGGTTCATATATTGGAATCTTGCCTGCATTTAATTGAGATATCTTCTCATCATCAATATCTAAGCAGGTTACTTCATTTCCTAGATCTGCTAGGCCTGCGCCATTCACTAAACCTACATATCCCGTTCCTATGACTGTAATTTTCATCTTTAATCATTTCTCCTTATTTTGTTAAGATTCGTCCTAATATTTTTCTGTAGCCTTTATTTTTATATATAAAATTTGTTATTAAGCTTTAATTTGTTTTTTTCAAATCACTTGTATCCTTCAAATAGTCTTCTAGAGCCTCTTTCCAACCTCTTAAAGGCGTTATTTTATCATTTAGAAGGTAGCAATATTTTGGCCTTGTAGCTAATTTCATGCCTGGCTTGTGTATTTTAAGGTCTTCTAAATAGTCATCTTGGTTTAGTGGATTTATTTTACATTCAGAATCCAGCAGTCTTGCCATCTCTTTAGCTAGTTCAAATCTTGAACAATTGTATGAATTAGTAACGTGATATATTCCTGGTGGCTTTTCTATAATTTCTCTAAGTGCTATGGCTACATCTTTTGCATATGTTGGCCTGCCATATAGATCTTGTGCAACATCAACTTCTGTTTCTGTCTTTAATTTCTGTAATATCTCATTAATTCTGCAAATTCCACTTTTACCATAAAGCCAACAAGTTCTTACAATTCTGAAATCATCCATATGTTTTCTTACTAGATCTTCGCCGATCGCTTTTGCTTTACCATACACGCTTATAGGTATTTTTGCATCATCTTCTAGATAACCTTCTTTATTCTTACCGTCAAACACCATATATGAGCTAATATGTATTAAAGTGGCATTACATCTCTTACATGCAGTAGCTATTGCAGGAAGCGAGTGTGCATTAACCTCGTATGCTTTATCGACGTCGTTTTCACATCCGTCAAAATCCGTATATGCTGCACAATTTATTACTATGTTTGGTTCTATTTCTTGAATCCTTTTTAGAACTTGTTTCTCATTTGTTATATCTAAATCGTTTACATCCCATGCTATTACTTCTTCATTGGAGAATTCGTTCACTACTTCAGAACCTAGCATTCCTTTTGCTCCTAATACTAAAACTTTCATGATATCAACTCTTCTTTAAATTTATCTTGTGAATTTTCATCTGTATTTGAAATATCTAGTATTTTAGAGTTTTGTAAAGCATGCAAAGAATGTGCTATGCCTGGTTTGATTGTAACAAGATAGCCTTTTTTGAGAGTTTTCTCTTTAATTTCTTGAGAAAGCATATCTTTGAATGTTGCAGTTAGTTTTCCAGATATGATGAATAGTATTTCTTCTTTAGTTTTATGATAATGATTTCCTGCTTTTGCGTTCTCTTTTAATTCTACATATAGGAGGGCTCTTGAAGTCTTTGAATTGGCTATTTGCGCTTTGGTACCTTTATCCGAATCAATGAATCTGATATTTTGTATTGTTACTTTATTATTAAACATCTGTTAACATAGAACAAGCTTCTAAATAAGTGTTTTGCTCTCGTGTATTGTGCTTTTTAATTAGAAACATTTAAATAGTGAATTCTGGTCTTTTGTAATAATAATAGGGGTGTTGTTTTAAAAACAAGGGGTGATTGGTGTTAAGTCTACGAATCCATTAAGAAGGGAGTTTACGTTCTTTCTAGACTTGTTTCGAACAATGAGTTTTAAACACCTGTATGTTGTCCTTTGTGATTTATCGGCAGTATTCTTTTCTGTTTTGTTAGTTGCCGGGTTATATAGATCATTAAAGGTTTGGCAGTTTGGTGAAGTATTTGCTATTAGTATGGCTGTTCTCTTCACTTTATTGGTTCTAGCACAATGGGCTTTTTTAAAGTCAAAAATATATGATTTGATGTTAGATAAACGATTTAGTTTTGAATTTTATTATAAAATGATTCTTGTGGCTTTGGTTTGGTTTGTTCTATACGCTTTAGCTATGGGTTTATTGTTGTTTATGAAGTATATCTTCTTTGGCATGGAATATATTCCTTCTGGATTATTTTTCAAGGGTTTGTTCTTAGTTGTACCGGGATTGGTGATGCTTTTTGGATTTTACTTTCTGATGGGGATGCTTATTTCTCTAAGAATTTACGGGGATTTTTCTCTAGCTTGGCAATATTTCAAGAAACGATTTGTTAGAGGGATAAGTGATTTTAAGATTTCATTATTATTTATGGTTGTATTGTTTTTGATTTTAGACATAATTGCTCGTCCTTTGATTAGTTTAGGACAACAGTATTATGCTGTGCTTGTCGCTATATTCTTTTCAGTATATTTCATGATATTTAGAAAGTATTTAGTTGATAAAGTTGGTTTAAAGAAAGTTACTGCCAAGAGGAAGAAAAAGAAATGATATTTGGGAAGAAAGGTCAAGTTGCTGTCTTCATAATTATTGGAATAATTATATTGTTCTCTGCAGGTACTTATTTTTATCTCAAAGGTCAAGTTGGTGAAGCTTTTTTCTTAAAACGAGCTGAAGTTCCTCTTAATCAATATGTTGACGAGTGTATTGACTTTGTTGCTAGTGAGGCGATAACTATTATGGGGCAAAGAGGTGGCTACATCTACCTACCTGATTATGTTAAATATGATCCTTTTGCAACCATTCCAGGTCTGAGTGGGTTAGGTATGGGTGTGACAGCTATGTGGTATCATTCTGGATTGAATCAAGAGCCTATGGATGATGAATTTATTTATGTGATGGAAGATCAAATTAATTCTTATGTTGATTATAATTTGTTTAGATGCTTAGGTGGTTTTGAAGGATTTACTGAGTTTGAAGTTATTGTCATGGGTCCTCCAGTTACTAGTACTACTATTGGCGAAGATGATGTTACTGTTGAAGTTCAATTGCCTTTAGAAGTTAAGAACTTGGAAGAGGATAAGGTGACTACAGTCGATACTTTTGGTGCGATTCTTCCGTATAAAGTGAGACATGCATGGGAATTAGCGCGAGATATATTGAAATCTGAGAATAATATACCGTTTATTGAGCAGAAAGTTATTGATTTAATGACTTTAGATGACGATGGTGGATTTGGCAGCGTTCCTGTGAGTGGTGTTGAGTTTCAATGCTCACCTAAAATGTGGTTAGTTCCTAAAGTTAAGCAAAGGTTGCAAAGATTGCTTGAAAATAATATGCCTTTCATTCGTGTTTTAGGTACTGATGTTCCTGATTATAGAGAATATTCAGAAGATGATTGTAAGTTACCTGAGCCTTTAACTATTGAAGGGGCTTTAGCGTGGAAATCTGATCCTCCTAGTAACCTATGTTATTTCAAAAGTCATTATGAATGGAATGTCTCAAGTGATAAAACGTATCCTGGTATGAAAGCAGGATTCACATATTCTAGAAACTGGCCGATTGATATGGTTGTTGAACCTAGTGATGGTTTAGTATTGAAATCAGGTAATCAGAAAGGAACTCAATTCTTATCTTGGCTTTGTTTACAGATCTATAAATTTGCTTATGATTTACAGTTTCCATTAATGGTTACAGTTACAAGTGATGAGATTGGTTATAGGCCTTTTACTTTTAATTATGGTATTGAAGTGACTATTAGAAAAAATTATCCTGATAGAACTACCCAAGGTACTGGTGTTAGACGATCCAGGCAGTGGACAACAAATGATGAGTTCTGTGAAGATGATTTTCATAATAAGTTAGCCACTATTAGGGTTTGGAACTCTAGAACCAGACAACCTGTTAAAGGTGTTAGAGTGAAGTATACCTGTGGGAAGTTTAGTTGTAATGCCGGCACAACTGATTGGCGGCGTGGTGAGTACATTGGTGCTTCCGGTGCAATAATTGAGAAAAATCTACCTTATTGCGTTAGTGCATTATTGACTGCAGAAGATCCTGCGTGCGATAACTATTTCAGTCCTGAGTGTTCATATGATCCTAAAACTGTTTTCTTTTCAAATTCTAAGAGAAACCCTGAAGATAGGGTTGCGGATATATATCTTAAACCAATTAAAAGAATTGTAGATTATGAAGTTAGAGTTATGAGAACTTCTGGGTTACAGTGGGCGAGAATGTTGTCTGCGGCGAGAGGTGAAGCTGCATTAATTACTATAAGTAATAAGAATAGAACTTTCACGACTAGTGTAATATATACTCCCGCTAATGAAGAAATGTTTGCGTTACCAATTGATATGCCCGGTAATATTGATGATGTTTATGATGTTGAAATATATATAATTAAAGGGTTAGCAAGTAATGATGCTGATGATTTTGCATTTTTGGGTGGCTATAAAGCAGAGTGGGATGTAAAATGGACTTTGTTAAAAAATGCAGAGAAGATTATTTTTACTGCGGCCGAACAGTTTCCCGTACCTGAAGATGAAGAGGAACAATTTCAGTTCTTAATGAATTTAGAAGAATATTCAAAAAATGTAACCGAGGTTTATCCTATTAGACTAGAATAATGAAGAGAATTTAAATATGACAACTGATTTAAGCGAAGGAAGAGTGAAAAAAGTTTGGTGGTTAATAGCTTGCTTATGCATTCATCTGATTTGCGTTTTTCCTATAGCTTACGCTTTAGAAATCAATTTCTATGAAACTCAAGTTGGTGTTGATGTTGCTCAGATTAATTGGACGACTGATGTCGATACTCTTGGTTGGGTTAACTATACTGATGATCCTTTGGATGCTACCAAGTTTTCAGTAGAATCTCCTGGTGGTGGTAAGCAAAATCATAGTGTTTCTTTAACTTCTTTAGAATCTAGCACCGAGTATTACTATGCTATCTGGGCGGAAGATGTCGATGGTACGCAGGTTCATACTGAGACTTTACAGTTTACTACCGGTGCTTTAGATACTACCGCGCCTGGAAAGATAACTAATTTTACTGCTACTGCTATTGACGCATCTACTATTAATCTAGATTGGGCTATGTTGTTGGATGATGTTGATCATTATGAGTTGTTCAAGAACGATTCTAGCTATGTTAATTTAAGTGTTGATCAGAATTATTACCAAGATACTAATGTCGTTGAGAATACTAATTATGAGTACGGCATTAGAGCCGTAGATGCTTTTGGAAATGCTGGTGCGATTGTTAAAGCCGAAGCAGATACTCCTAATTTTATTGATTTTGAGATTGAGTATATTGAATATGAAGTGAAAAATCTACAAGCTGTTGTTAATTGGTTAACTTCTAAAGCTACGACTTCCAAAGTATGGTGGGGCACATCAATTTCTATGACTACTGCCGTTGATTTGGGTAATGAAACCGAATTTACTCATAGTGTGACCTTGCAGACGGATAATCCTGGCGTGATGTATTATTTTAAAGTTGAATCTTGCGATGCGGATGATTGTCTGGTATCTGATGTATATAACTTTACTACTGGTAATGATTCTATTCTTTACATGAACTTAACTAATATTCGTAATTGGGAAAATGGCATGACTTATTTGCATAATGCGCAATATATTGATATTGAGGGTATAACTAAATCATTTACTGATATGTTGGTTTTTGTGAACGACATGGTTACTCCTGAATTTTCTACTAGCACAGGACATAGTGGTGAGTTTTCCTTTGGTGATATTGCTTTAGATGTTAATGAGAGTGATATTAGAAACCATCTTAGATTTGAACTAACTGACACTAATGGAGATAAGTTGAATCAACACTTGTTTGTTGACGTAGATATTATTCCTCCTTTCCTCAATATTAGTACTGAAATTCCCCCGTTTTTGTACAATCCTAACTTTAAGTTTGATGCAATCATGAGTGAAGATGGTAATGTTACTGTTAGAGTCGTTCCCGAAGTGTTACCTGAGTTAGGTTCGATAAAAGATGCGAACATGACTGTGGATGAAGTTGAAGGCAATTCAATTAAATTAGATTGGGAAGATGTAGAAGATGAGTTTACATTTTTGAAAGGATATGCTATGTATGTCGATGATTTGTTTATTGATGTTGCAACAACTTCCGAGTATACTTTTGAAGAATTAAAGAATAATACGCAGTATAGATTAGGTGTTGCTCCGGTTGATAGATTTGGTAATATTAGAGAGGATATGAGTATTACTACTATTACGACTAAAGAAGATGGTGAGAATTTTAGTGGTGAGTTTGAAGAGTATAATGTTTATGAGTTGTTGCCGTTTAAGTCAAAAGCAGTTAGAGCAGGAGATAACTTATATTTTACGGTAGAATTAGTTAACGGCAGAAACAGTGTTGAGGTTATTGCACAAGATCTTGCTGGCAATCAATTTGTTCAAAACTTCTCTATCGTGTATGATGCTGAACCACCTACACCTGAATTGGTGTTTCCAAAAGATAATGCTAATATATATGAAATTCCTGCCATGGATGTTGATATAGAAGGAGTGGTTAATGATCCTGAAGCTAAATTATATCTTTATGTTGATTGTCAGTTATATTCTATGGGTACTGTGCCTGCTGCAACACCTGATGAAAATGGAAAATATGCTTTTGAATTTAGTAGTGTGAATTTGTTAGTTCCTAACGTTATTCTTAATATTGGGAATGCAACTGGTGCTCCACCGCCACCATCAGGTTCTTTGTTTGACTTTAATGCTGGGCAATTAATTGATCAAGACGATGGTGCAACAACTTTTGCAATTGATACTCATAATTTAATTGATGTTGATAGTTGGGACTCTTGGGAAGCAAATGCTCCAGAAGCTCGTGCAGAGAAGGTTCCAGGAGTATTTCCTGGGTGCACTGGTCCAACAAATACTCACTCATATGGTAAAGAATATAATGTTAAGGCGCATATAGTTGCTATTGATCCTGTTGGTAGAATGGGTGAAGTAGAAGCACAATATCATATTAAAAATTGTTTATCAGGTAACTTTAGCTTTGTTCCTCAGGTCGTGCAAAGTCGACAAGAGCCTGCTGTGTTGAGTGCAAGACGTATCGAAAGTGGTGTTGAACGGATAGGTTTTTACATACAGTTTGAATATGTTGGTGACGACGAAGATGTTGCAATTACTAGTCCTCCTTCTTTTGAAGCTATGGTTGATGATGAGATTTTGAAAAATGAAGAACCATATAAATCTGCAATAGAATTGATACCTCAGTCTCCTTCCGCAGTTGTTCCTTTAGGTAGTAATACCTTTTATGTTTCCTATAGTCTACGTCGTAAAGATAATGTTTCTTTCAAGTATGATATCACTGATTCGGATGGAGATCACAAGAGCGCTTTTATTAAAGAGTTAAAGTTCCCTATAAAAACCATAGTTAGATATCAGTATACTAATCCGAATGCGCCATCTTATGGTGGTTCACAGGCTGCACTTGGTGCACCAAATACTAATCCGTCCGCAACTGGTGCCCCGCCAGGTTATCCGAATGCAGGTGTTCCGGGAGGTTATAATCCTAATGCTTATTCGCAACAACAATATGGTTCAGGTTATGGTAATAGTTATGGTTCTTTTGGCACGGGATATTCTTCATCTTTCTCTTATGAAGAACAAACAGTCTGTTTTGAGATTTCCTATCCTTTAGATTCTGAACAGATTGATTGGCAAGGAACTTTACCAGATTGGTTATTGTATGATGTTGTTGGTTATCTGAATACTACGGTTCATTGGTTGAATGAAGCAATCGAGTTCTTAGATGAATATATTATTACTTATGTCTTGTATGCTTGTGTATTCTCATTACTCGCTAAGACCGCTTGGGGAATATTTAGAAGAATTGCTTGTCATTATTCTTTGAAAGGTAAGACTTTTACAACTTTTGCTAAAAAGATAGATGATAAAAGTGAAAAACCTAATGTTAAAGGGGGGATTTATTGTCCGGGTAGCGAGATAACTCAAGCATGGATTGATAAGTGTACTCCTGGTCAGCCTTCATCCGCTACGCATGCTTGTTTTAGTGACATGTATAATCATCGTGTTTCTGCAGATTCTTCTGCTGGTGGAAATTTAAAATATGCTAACTTTGGTCAAGAAACTGCTAGCTCTAGTGGTGAAGGCGGATTCTCTGGATTATTTTCCAAAGCATTAGGTAAATTTTATTTTAAAGAAAAGTATGTTAGTGATTACGAACTAAAACACTGCTTCCCTTCCTGTTTTAGATCTTGGAATACTGAACAAGCATTGTATACATTATATAGATTCTTTTGTGATAGAGTTTGGTGTGCATCAACTCCTGCAAGATGGACTGAAGGTATGTCGGAAGATAAACTTTATACTTTATTAGATATTGAGAATAAGAATAGGTGTGAGGTTGATGATGGTAGTATTGGTGAACAAGCCATGAGAGGTAAATCTTGTTCTTCATATGATAAAGCACCGTATAATGCCAAAGGTGAAACATATGGATCTTTGATGAAGTCGACTGGTGCGAGTTCTACGAGACTAGCCATACTCACTACGAACAAGGGGGATGGATATGAACTGTCTACTGATGTTAATTTGGATAAACTATACTCCGATACAACTTGTTACGAATATAATCACGCGGGTAAAAAAGCACTTTATACTTTAAGCGCAACCCAAGAACAGAAAGCAGTTAAAATGTTGTATTGGTTCTTAGGTGATTACAGCGCACCTAGAAAGATACCTGCAACAGGTACTGCACCTAATCATCTTAAATCAGCTTACTTTGGTTCTTGTGAGTATTTGTGCAGTAAGAAAGGATATAGTGGGTTTGGTTGTGTGGATTCTCAAGTGTGTTCCAATCCTGCAAAGACTAGAGCTGCGTATGTTGATACTAAAAGTCAGAAGCAACAATGTCCTACGCGAAATAATGATCCTAAATGTAAAGAATCTGGTCCGGGATGTATGCCTATGAATAAATGGAGTAAAGAGTTGTTGGATATGCCAACAGCTGATGAGCGTAGAAGTACGCCTGGAGAACTTATTAGCAGAGATCAAAAGACAAAGTATGGTCCGTCAGGTTGTGGTCGTTCGGTTGGTAGAACTTTGACTGAAAAACGATCCGAAACGTTTGATAAATTAACGGAGCCTAACCAATATAAGTGTCTTGGTGGTGAAGATGACTTTGCAAGTGGGAGATCAAAAAGAGTTTGTTGTTGTTGGTATGCTCAAGATGTGCCTGAAGGAACTGGCTTAACTGAATATTATCCTTATGTTGATTATGAGTCTGGTAAAGTTATTGGTGTGGAGGCACTGAAACCTGACGATCCCTCAGCTGGGAGTAGTCCATAACAGGCTTATCGGAAGTATGTAGTATGAAATTTAATAAAACAAACAAGGAAATTGTAGCAATCGTTTGCATTTTCTTAGTTTGTACTTTGATGTTTGCTGTTCCTTCAACTCCCGCTTCTGCAGTTCCAAATCAAATGGAAGTAGTGTGTAAAGAAAAAGGCTTGTGGGGCATTTTTGGAGGAGATCCTGCCGTTGAGATTACTTCTGGAGACGCTGGAACAATTAAACCTGAAGATTTAGCATTGGCAGAATGGTGTGATTATAGTTATAGAAAACAAAATGTAAAATTTGTTACAGTTGAAAGTCAGAAACAATATCATCCGGATAGGTATAACGATGGTAAAGATTGGACTGCTTGTTTTGGTCAGAATAATTGGTTGGTTGATGGATTTAAGAATCCAAAGGATGACCCTGATGATCCTGAGTTTCAGATGAAACTTAACCCTAGAAATAGTTGGCTTCTTTCATTTCAATGTTTATGCATAGTGGGGATAAGAGATAGATTGGATTTATTAAGGGGAATATTAAGTGCGATAATGGCTTGTTTGATTTCAGTTAGAACTGCTACTTTTGCCGATTCTACTTTGTGTAAAGAATTGTTTACTACTTATGTTTGTGATCTTATTTGGGAGATCATTCAATGGATAACTAGGGGTTGTATTGGCTGGGGAGAAAACACTGAGGGCGCTGAATCTAATGGCCTTGTTGAGGTATTTAGTACTACTATTGGTGCGGCGTCAGATGCTGTTACATCCATAGGCGATGATGTTGCTTCAGATTATGGTAATGCTTTGGCTTCAGGCATCTTTGGTACTTCAGGTGATAATCTTGCAAGAGCTATTTGTTTATGGTTCTTTGGATTTGATTTTCCTTTAACTTTTGATACTATTTTAGATGCGACCTATGGTCAACCAGGTCAAACGTTAGTAACTTGTGACTTGGTGAAAAGTAGAGAATATCTTTATTCTATTCCTGGAAGTAAGAAAAACACCATTGAATATAATGTGGGATGTTTAATAAGAGCTGGATGTCCTATTGCTGATGCAAGAATAGAACTTGCGTGTGCAACACAATTAGATGAACAAATTCACGAAGGTGTTGATTGTTCAGGACCTGATCCTATGGGTGTTGGAGATGGTAATAAGTGTGATTGTTATAATGTTGCATCGAATGTAGTAATTCCTCATGCCGTTTATGAGACGTTAGGTAGGATAGACAATAGACAAGTAAATCAACCGTCACCAGGTCCCAAATTATTAAGTATGCCATATAGATATGATCATGCAGTCTTAAAGCTAAGATTGGATAAATCTGGACGACAGGTTGGTGGTGGCGCTTCAGGAACATTGGGTGTTTCTAAAGCTTACAGTCCTGAAGATTGTTTTCCTTCAGGTCATGAAGATGGTGAATGGTGGTTCCCCCTTAAAGATAAGACAAAAGTTCCTCTGGGTGGATGTTCAGTTAGTCCATCAACAGGTGAATTTTTCTGTTCTACTTTGTCAGACTTGGGACTAAATGGTAGTGCTTATATTGATAAAGTGCGAATTAACGAGTTTAATGTTGGTGCCGGTGGTTATGGCCCTAGGCTTTATGATGGTCAATCATTAACTTTTGCTCCAAATATTTTCAAAGATACTGATGACGATTTATGTTTATTAGTTGAATTGTATGATCAGAACGGTCAACCTATTCAATTAGATATTGGTGGTACACGTTCAACACGAGCAGCTATTTCAGTTAAAGGTCAAGGTACTCACGAATATCCAACTATGTTGGTTCGGAGTGTTGGTTCTGGTAGAACAACTACTCAACCGGTACCTAATTTTAGAACTGGTGTGAATGTGATATTTGGTTCACCTTCAGCAGTCATGCCTCCTACATCTGCACCTGCGGACCAGAAACAAATTGCGATTGAATTTATTGATGGTGGGGCGACTCCAAGTGGTAGTATGAAGTTTTTTGATCCTTATATCAAACCCACTGATACAATTGTTATTGGCACTGCTCGTAGATTGGTAGGCACCCAATGTAATAACTTGGAGACTGATTATTGTCGAAAACTTCCAGGCAGTCAAGGTTTAAGAATAAAACACCCGAGTTCTAATTTTGAATTTACAATTAGATCTGTTTCATTGACTGAATCAACCACTTCTGGGACTAACCCTGTTAGTGCAGTGGAAGGAACTATTACTGCTCCAGATGCTGCAACTGCTGCGAATACCCAAGTCGTTAAATGGGATATAAAATATAGGCTTCTAAGAATGTTGCCTGGTAAAATTGATTGTAGGACTGGATTCGATGATTCACCTACTGGTGTTGTTTATTCAACTTCGGGTCAACCTCAAATGTTTTTAACATCTATATATATTGCTCCTAATAATGTTGCAGGAACTGATTCAAATACTGCTAATTTAGTTTCTTGTGAACCTAATAAACCTGCAGTGACTAAATGTTTATGTGGTACTGTTGGCACTTGTGAAGCTGGCAGTTATTGTTCTCTTGGTGAATCAATGTATTGTAGCGATACTCCTCAGTGTCCATCATTTAATGTGGGAGCTAGAACAATTGTAAATCCTTTAGAAAACTCATTACAGGATTGTGTTTGTGGTGATCAAGATGGCACTTGTACTCAAGACAAATGTTATCCAGCACCAAACGCTCCACCAACTTGTAATTCTATTCCTGCTTGTAGATCTGGTGAAGATATTACTGGTGAAGGTGATGGTATTGATCCTGTTTGTGATTGTAAACTTGACGGTGTGCCGAATGTAGATGATTTTGGAAGTCATGCTGCTGAATCTGATAATAAAAAAATAAAAAAATTAGTATGTTGTGGTAATGGTTATGTCCACGAAAACTCTTGTCCAGGCCAAGTTCCTGATTGTGGTGGGATGTTTTCGGGTACTGGTGGATGTATAGAGCCTGCCATGATTGAGAGATTTGGTTGTACTTCCGGAACCGATAATATGGCGATCGGGACGAGTTGTGCATCTCCTACATCTATGTGTTGCAAGAAGGTATGTGATTGTGGTGTGAATGAGAAATGTGATGTTTCTGGTAACAAGTGTATTTGTGGGGATCCTTCATCAGGTGGTAAAGCATCGAGCGATAAGACTGTTGCGGCCTGTTTGTTAGAACCTACTACTTATTGTGGAACCCCAACCAGTCCAGGTTGCACTTTACCTCCTCCTTAAAGCTTTCCCGTCTGAATCGCCCAGTCCCTTACTCTAATTGCATAGGGGTCTCTAAGTCTGATACCTTTTTCTATGGCTTTTTCTGCTTCGATTTTGTTGTTATCGAATAAGTAGCAGATACCAAGTCCTCCCCACGCATCTCCATCACGAGGATTTAGTTTAAGTGCAGTTTCATATGATTCTATTGCTTTATCCAGAAGTGGCCTCCTACTTCTTATGTGTGCTATATAGTGGTTAAGATAAGAATCTCCTAATCGGTTCCAGGCTCTTTGTTGTTTAGGATCTCGTTTAACTATACCTTCGAAAACATCTGCTGCAGAAATGTAGTCCTTTGCATTGTAAAGAGTTTCTGCAATGTGATATAGATCTTGCATCAATGGTTCAGTTCTGCCACCTTCGCTTCCAGAACTTTGATTTACTTTTGTAATAATTATTCTCCCTTGAGCATCTCTAACAACAGTGTGGGCGGTACCATCACTTCCTCTAACAGTTCGAGTATAAGTTCTATCCCCAGTACGATGATCTTGTGTTGTAGTAGTAGTCTCGCGAGGTTCATCAGCATGAACAGGAGTAGAAATTGTTAACATGACTGCCAAAGCCAAACCACCTAATGCTGCGCCAACAATCGGTCTAAACAAACGACCTTCCAAATCTCCAGAACTCGAATCAGTAGTCATTATAGAGTGACAAGTCTAAGAACTTTATAAATATTTCGTCAAAATTTGCTTTCTGGCCCTTTCGAGTCTGCCTAATATCTCTTTAGCACCATTAATTGAGATTTCAACACCATAATAGTTTATTTTGTTTCTTATTCTTCTTGCCTTGTCGAATTCAGAAGCCAGATCAAAATCAAATAATACTTCTTTCAGAAAAGAAGTATAACATTCGTGGTTATAAATTTTGTAACCTGATCTAATGGATAATGCTTCAAGAATTTCTCTCAATGCTTCATAGTACAATGATATTTTACTTGTCGCCGTAGTGCTATTCAAAGGTAATAATTCTGAAGAAGAAACTCTTTTTTCTGATGAATTAATTAGAGAGTTAAATAAGGGACAATCAAATGATATTGATTTTGCAAGTTTTGTTGACAAACAATCATTCCAGTCCATATTAATTGAGTTTTAATCCTTTTTGGATATTTTCTTCGAGGGCAGAGTAACTTTCTTTGAAATGTATCTCTATCTTTCTGTTAAATAATTTTTCGAAATCTTCAACATCAATATCTTGTTCTGTACAATTTACAAAGATATCTATATCGGATTCTTTTCTTGTCTCGAGTTTTGTTAATGAACCGAATAACCAAATATCTGGTTCATTTAACTTATTGGATAAATGCTCAACTAGTTTCATAAGTTTAACTGACCAATATGCTAGAGAAATATGTTTTAAGGCTAAACTATTTCGATTAGTGCGGAAAAGTAAATGATTTCTTTCCAATCTACTAGCTAAAATTCCTTCTTTCTCAAATCTTTTCAACCAATCTGATGCGCAAGGTGGTGATATATTAACCAATCTAGAATATTCTCGTACTCCGCTCTCTAAGTAACTATCTTCAAAGAATGGTTGTAGTCTGTTAAAAATGTCTAACATGTGTTAGAAATATATTACAAGGTATATTAACCTTTCTATTCACTTATATCGATAATATCTAAGTCTTTTAGGCTTTTTATCGTAGAATAGAAGCAAATAAACAGCTAAACCAACTAGAATTATTATTACAATTATACCTAATCCCAACCAGAAATCTGATGATCCCGATCTGGCTTTAGTCATGGTTGCTGCCTTTTTAGAATCATCTCCTAAAGAAAACGATTCTGAGCATTTGTAATCTCCAGCATCTAAATGTAATGTTAATTTAGAAGGTTTTCCTTGAGAACAATCAAGTTCATTTAGAAACATAGTTGCTGGAGCATTTCTTGGAACAAATAATGTCTTTTCAACACCTGTGTCGAGTTCGACAATAAATCCATTAAATTCTTGAAAACAAGGACCTGTTCCACACTCTTCACTAGTTATTTCAACATTAATATCAGAAAAACACGCATCACTTTCTTTTATGCTTGCTATGTTGAATTTAATATCATCACATTGGGCATACACAAAAGTAGAAAGTACAATAAACAATGCTAAAACGAGTAATGTTTTTCTCATATGGCTGTGTATCGAGACTTTATTTATATAGTTTATCTTTTATCTCTGATTACAAGGAAATACATTGCTACACCTACAAACAGTGTTAGACAAATAAGCAAAAAGCCAACGACGTCGTTATCCACTCTTTCCGGTAGTTCCTCTGTTTCTTCAGGAGTTTCTTCAACCACTGCTACAGATTCTTCTGGCTCTTCTTCTATCTTAACAGAGCTATATAGTTTGAATTTAGCTAATTCTTCATCGAAATCAAAACGCTGGAAGCAATTAACATAATCATCTTCTATTCCGATCGTTATCACTTCAGGTATTCCTTTTTCGCAATGTCCATCTTTTAGTAAAACAAAATACGGATTAGTTGTTGGAATTCTTAGTCTCTTTTCAAAACCATTATCTAAATTTAGAAAGAAATTATCAAATTCAGTAAAACAATCTTCTTTACATTCATTATCTTTGTCGATCTGTATAAGTATATCTTTGAAACATTCACCATCGTGGCTTATGTTCTTTAAAGTATAAGAAATTTCATTGCACTCTGCAGCGCCTACTGTGAAAACTAATGTTAGTAGAATTAAGATTAATATCAATCCCCTCATTATGTTCCCTCCTGTTAATGATTAGTGTGAGTAAGGCAAAGGTGGTATATATAGTTTATTACTTTGGAGAAGTTTAATTTTTTCCAAGTGTCATTCTAGAATAGTCATAAAAGTTTATAAGGAAAATAATTTATTAGTTTATAAAAGGGGTGACATGTAGATGGCTATTAGTGGTAATGGTGACACTGAAGACTTGGCTACGCCTCCGCCACCACCAACTCAAAAGAAAGGCTTTTTCTCATTCATGAAGCATTCTGACACGCCAGATAGCTCTAAGGATAAACAAAAGATTCTGAAAAAGAAAGAAGAGTTGTTAGATAAGCTTGCAAAGGCTATAGAAGATAAAAAAACCAAACTTGAGAAGCAAGAAGATGCTATTGATAAAAAGTTAGCAAAGCTTGAGAATAAAGAGAAAATCTACGTGGATAAGGGTGCTGAGAAAAAAGCAGAAAAACTTCTTAATGAAATTAACAAATTTAAGGTTGAGCGAGATTCTATTGCTAGTGAGATTGCGATAAAAAAGAAAGAGTTGAATGATATTATCAAACATCCTGCGGTTAATGAGATTCATAAGGCTAAGAAAGAACTAGAGAATCTTAATAATAAAGTAACAAAGAAGGCTAAAGAACTTAATGAATACGAAGATAAACTTATTTCTAAATCAAGTTTGGTTGATGAAAAAGAAAAAACCTTGAAAGAGACTGCAAAGAAAATTGAGAAAGCTACTAAGCATCTTCCTAAAAGTCATCATAAAATTTCTACTGACGTCGAGAAGCTGACGTCTGAGAAAAAAGAACTTGAACGAGAGATTAAGGAGCACAAAGAATCATTATTGCATATGCGTAAAGAGGCTAGCTTGTTAACTGAAGAGAATAGTGAAACGCTAACTGAGTTTGAAGAATTACAGAAATCATTATCCGATAAACAAAAAATTATGACTCAAGTAGAATCTGAGCAAACTGCTAAAGAAACAGTATTGGCTGAGAAAGAACAACATATTCTGGCTAAAGAAGAGAACATTGGTAAGATTATTTCTGCTCTCGAGAACAGAGTTAAAAAGTTAGAAGAAAAAGAAAAAACCTTGATTGCTGAAGTCACTAGATTGGATGATAGAAAAGAAAGCATAAAAGATGAATTGTCTAAGAAATCTGAGTTACTACATGATATTGCAGTCGATACAGCTTCAGTTCAAAAAGATAATAAAGGTAAAGCTGAAGAATTGGAAAAACTAACAAAAGAAGTTGCTAATCGTCTTGGACTTATTGGTGATGTTGAGATACAACAACAAAAGCGTGCGGAATTCTTAGAAACTAAAGAGAAACTCATTCTCGAAAAAGAAAAAGAATTTGATAATATTGACGGTAAATTAGAGAAGAAGACTAGAGCATTAGAAGAAAAAGAAAAGAAATTACAATCTGAACTAGCTCTCTTAAAAGATAAACAAGAGAGTGTTAAGAAAGACATTGAGAAAAAAAGCTCATTGTTAGAGGAAATATCTAAAGATACGTTAGAACTTGAAAGAGTAAATAAAGATCGAGAAAAGGATTTGGCTGCAAAAGAGACAGATCTTGACGAGAAAGAAGATGTTTTAGCACACTTAGAATCTGAAAACTTGAGAAAAGAAAAGCTGTTGGCTGAGAAAGAAAAAGAAGTCACTAGCAAGATTAACGAAGTAAATGCGCGGAATCAAGATTTAGATGCGGAAGCTGAGAAAATAAGTAACCAGATAATAGAGTTAACTACTAAACTTCATACTTTAGAGAAAGCTACTTTTGATAAACAAGAAGAATTAGACAAACTAAAAGCAGATGAGTCACAAATACTATCAGTTCTAGATGAGAAAGAATCTGAGATCACTAAAGCGGTACAATTATTAGAAGATGATAAAGAAATCTTGCTTGAGAAAGAAGATGAACTTATTAAAAGTATTAAAGAATTAGAATCTGACAAGAAACTCTTGTTGACTGAAGAAGATAAGATTATTAAAAAGATAAAAAGACTAGAAGACGATCAGAAAAAGTTAAAACAAAGAGAAAAAGACTTTGCTAACCGACAATTTGGTATTCTGGAAAAAGTAAAGAAAGAGAAGACTGACGTTAATTTGAAGATTAAAACATTACGTGATAACGAGAAGGATTTGGTGAAAAGAGAGAAAGCATTAGCTAAAAAACAAGTTAGAATAGATAAAGCTAAAGAATTAAAGGAAGATATCAAAAAATTAAGATCATTGAAGAAAAAGTTGATTACTGATAAGGAAAAAGCGGTTGATGAAGTTGAAGCAATCGGTTCCAGAGCACTTGACTTATCGGAAGTTGAACAAAAAGAAACAAAGCTAGCACAAAGAGAACAAATGATGCTTCATAAGCAGAATAAACTTGAGGCTTTGCAGAAAGAGATTGAAAGTGAACGATCTTTGATTCAACAACAAGAAGAAAGAGTTTCTGATAAAGCATTCCAAGAACAGGTTAGAGGCGAACTAAAACAATATTCTCATAGTGATAAAATTGAGAAAGAAATGATTAGTTCTGATGATGTTAGTAGCTATAAATTGTATGAGTTGATTGATAAAGCTCAAAAAGCATTAGGTGATAAAGATCTTACTTTGGCTAAAAAATTGTATGGCCATATTTCTTATGTATATGAAAGAATACAAGTTCCTGCAGCTGAAAAAAGGAAAGTGTATTATGAAGTTCTAGAATTAAAGACTGATATAGAGTTAGCAGCAATGGATTAAAAAAATAAAATTAGTTCAGTGTAGTTTAACACTAAACTGTTTACTTAGAAGAAAAAATCTCTGTGGTTTTCAGTCTTCTTGTAAGGTTTATTATCCCTACGAGCTTGAGACTTTTCAACAGAAATTACTTCAAAATATTTTGTATTTACCTTACTTGCAACTGTTCTAGCCATTTTATAATTTTCCCCAACGCATCCCCTGACGGGCTAATAATGCGCAATATAGTAGGAAGGAGTGGTGGTATATATAATTATGTGATTTCAAAAGGCATATTTAAATACTGAATTAATTGAATTTGGATTATGCTTGAGATATATATCCATATCCTAGGTTTTCTGCTGTTTTCAGCGGTTTGTGTAGGTTCATTGATGTTTATTCTGTATGCTTTTGATGCTAAGAAACAATTAATTGCATTTTCTATCATTGTTGGCTTCATATACTCTCTAGGGGCTCATATATTCAAATTTCTCCAGTTAGATATTGTTTTTCTAAGGATTATGTCTTATTATTTTCTACTCATTATAGTGCCTTATTTCGCCATTAAGCTGTTTTATGATGAAAGTTGGATGAGAGCTGGAGCAATGACACTTATTTGGCACATAACTAACCTTTTATTGACATTTCTAGTTAATCATTTATTCTTGTTCTTGTATTACTTATAAAGGATATATAAAGGGACTATGAGATTTCTTCAAAAGATTTAAAAACTAAGCGCCCCTATAGCATATTTGGTAAGCATGATAGTTGGCGGGGACTTTTACGACTATGCACAGTGCCCTTGTAGGGTATTTCTTAATAAACACGGTGATCAAGCTAAGAGAACTGCTGTTTCAGATCTAATTCTTAAGCTAAAACAAGACAGTGTACTTCATAAAAAAGATGTAATTAAAGATATGAAATATGCTGAAGTTGTGTTTAAAGATCTAGAAGAAGGCTTTAAGATGACATATTATCTGATGTCTACTGGCGTTCCTTTGATATATAATCCAGTATTAAAGTATGAAGAGTTCTTGGGTAGACCTGATTTATTGGTTAAAATGAAAGGTAAATCCAGATTTGGAAGCCATCATTATGTTCCTTGTTCTATCAAGATTGGAAAAAAACTGAAAGAAGAATACAAATTTCATTTAATGTACTATAGTTATTTACTCTCAATAATTCAAGGTGTTTATCCATCTACTGCATCTATCATTAATGCAGAAAAGAAAGATATCGCATTCAAGACAAATGAAGATAAGAAAAAGTTCGAAAAAGTAGTTGAACACATGAAAAGTATTTGCTTGGATAAAGAAAAAGTTGAACCTTCTTTAATCTCAGAATGTAAAGAATGTGTTTGGCAAAAACATTGCCTTGAACAGTTGAAAAAGAAAAAAGATTTATCTCTTGTTTATGGGCTGGGTACGGAAGATAGAGTGCTGCTTGAGAAAAGAGATGTTAAGAATATTAAAGATCTTTCAAAGATTGATGTTCCAAGAGTTGGTAAATTAAAAGGATTTAATGAAAAAAAGTTGAAACAATGGGCTTTACAAGCAAAAAGCTTGTTAACTGATGAACCTATTGTTCTAAAAGAAGTTGAGTTTAACAAAGCAGAGACTGAAGTCTTCTTTGACATAGAGTGTGATTCTTCTCAGGGTGTTAATTATTTATTTGGAGCACTAGTTAGAGAGAAAGGTAAACGTGCAAAGTATATGGAGTTTTGGTCAGACAATGCTGAACAAGAAGAAGAGAAGTTTAGAGAGTTTTGTAAGTTTATTGATGGCTTAAAAAGAATTAAGATATATCATTATTCTACTTTTGAGAGAACTATGTTGAAAAAATTGTTGAAGAAATATAAGATATCTAAGAAAATATCTGAGAAGATAACCAAGAATCTTGTCGATCTATTTCCGTTAGTTACGAAATCTGTTGTATTGCCCGTTAGTTCTTACACTCTGAAGGATATAGCTGACTTTATGGGTTTTGAATGGAAGAATGAAAAATCATCAGGTGGTCAGAGTGTTTATTGGTATTCTCTTTGGCAAGAAGAAAATGATGAGAAGTACAAAAAATTATTGTTAGAATACAATATGAATGATTGTGAAGCACTTAAGGATATTAAAGAGTGGCTTGAGAAACAGAAATTAAACTAATTCTATTTGATCAGTTGTTTGGCTTCAGATGCTAAGAACATAATTAATCCTAGTGCTACCAGGCCAGATGAAATAAAAATTCTAGTCATTTCTGAAATCAGATGACAAATAGTATTTGGACTGCATCCTTTGTCTATTAGTACTTCTGCAAATAACATTAGAAATGATGCGAGAATGAAGATGGCTGCAGATGATTTCACAAATATGGTCGTACTTTCCATTCTTAATGTCAAGTAAGAAACTACAATCACCACTATACTCATGATAACTGGCAGTAATCCTGATAATTGGAGTATTTTTACATTTGATCCTATTAACAGTTTACTCATTTGTGGGAAAGTCGTAAAGAATATTGCAAAACATAATAATAATATTCCTACGAGTAAAAACCGGCTGTTATCTTCATTATTCTCAATAAAGAATGCGAATATTAGTATTATGAAAGATACTGCAAACATGGCAGATATAATGTGTACCATCATACCCCAGTACTGTGTGAGGTCTATGAACATATGATATACATTTGCAAGAAGTACAAGAAATATTGATACCTTCGCTAGATTCTTTATGATCTCTGTGCTCATGATTATTATTCTGCTAGTTCGCTTTTAATAGTTTTCGAAAAGATTAGCAAGATTTAATAGTTTGATATAGATTATTTCATCTAGGTGATAATATGGAATATGAGTTTCTTTCAATTTTGATCATAGTGTTGTTAGGACTTTGGAGTTTGCCTTGGAAAGGGGTGGCTTTATGGAAATCTGCAAGGAATAAGCAGAAAGTGTGGTTTGTTGTGCTATTCTTGGTTAATTCTTTAGCAATTCTTGAGATTATCTATCTTGTACGGTTCCAAAAGAAAAAGCGATAGTTGCATAAGATTTATTAACTATTGAGATCATTTGCCACTTATGGAGGAACAAGCACATCAATATACTATGAGGCATCACGGGCCTGGTACTTTTATGAGATTTCCTCATACCAGATATGCCAGAACTGGAACTCAGGATGGTGATCTTGAAAGTGCAGTCGAAACTCCTGATTCTGATATTAATCTTCATCTGATGATTGCAGAACAGATTGGACTTAGTAGAATAGGTGATGGTGCAGGACTGTTTGATATTTTTTCACCGATGGCATCTTCAACTCATGCTTTAGTTTATTCTATTTCTGTTTACAGAGATCACCCGATGGACTGGTGGGGTCCACGTCTTGCTCATAGAGTTGGAATGTTGGATCGAAAGCAATGCAGTGCTGTCGGTGGAATGATAATAAAACCTGGTGATTTTATTGGCGTAACTAGGGCAAGTCAATATGGAGATGTTGTGACGCATTTGTTAAATAATGATTTTGCAGGCGCCGTTTCACCAATTAATATACATACTTATGATGAACCTGAAGAAATTGTAACTCAACGTGTTGTTGATAGAGCATTAGACTCACTAGTGGAATCAGGTGCTTGTTTAAGACTTGGTTGATTTTTTTTTCTGTATACTGCGAAGTAATATATCATAGCAATTAAGCCAAGACCATAACCTGAGATGAAGAATATTACGAAGAGAATTATCCATTCCATCAATCCTTTCTTACATGCATCTATTAACATGTAAATTCCAAATAAATATGATGCAACTAATGTAGTTATTAACAAGATTACAAGAATGACGATTAATACAATAAGTATTGATCCCTCCGAGTATATCATTTTAATATTTTTGTGAGTTCACTAATGTCATTAATAATATGATCTGCTTTAACATTCAACTTCTTTGTTTTATTATATTGCTCATAGCCGTATAATGCAAAACATGTTTGCATTCCTAGTTTTCTTGCACCGCCAACATCTTTAGCAGGTTGATCTCCCACCATCATTACTTCTTCAGGTTTTAATTTAAGTTCTTTTAGAGCTTTTTCAAAAGGTATTCTTGATGGCTTTCTTTCTTTAACATCTCCAAATGCCACAACTAAGTCAAAGAAATGATCTAACTTTAATTCTACCAATCTAATCCAAGCTTTTAGTCTTGGAGCATCAGATACTATTGCAAGTTTGTATCCTCTTTCTCTTAGTTTAATTAAAGTAGGAATTACATTAGGGTAAGGTTCAATAAGAGATATCTGTGCTTTTCTATATGCGATGATACCTGCCGCCAATATTCTGTAATCTATTTTTTTGTTTATTACTTTAAGAAAATCTTCAAAGACGTGCTTATATTCCATACCGTGTTTATCATATATCTTGTAAAGAACCTTTTTTGCTTTATCTGCGGAGACTGGTAGACCCGCTCCAATCATTGCAAAAACTGCTGCTGAGATACAATCGTGTTTCATACGAAGAAAGTCCATTAATGTGTTGTCTAAATCGAATAATATTGCTTTTACCATATGAATTTGAGGGTTTAAGCGATATTTAAGTGTTTTGATGGTTTTGAGAAAATTTATAAATAATTGCTTAAATTCTTGATGTTAGGTGGAACTAAGATGGTTGATTACGATACATTAAATTCATATGTTGATAGAACTAGTGAAGCGATTGAGCTTGCTAGAATTAGACTCGATCAGAGTCCTGCAGTGTATAGAGTCGCATTAGGCGCAATTGAGCAACTCAAAAGTATGATTGTAAAGGCGCATCATGATACTTTAGATGTAGTTCCTGATATGGATCTGGCAGACCTTTTTACAGGGGATGTGTCTGACTATGCGCAGGCTTATGCTGTAGCTGAAGGGTATATTCTTAAAAGAATGGGTATGGTGGAATCTGTTGGTCCCGGTATTGGTGGCGTGCATCAAGTTCTTGCAGATGTAACTAGATTTAGATCGGATGGTAGACCGAATACAGTAGCATGTCAAGCTTTGGGAATTAGACTTGCAGAGTCTCCGGATGTCGCACTAGTTGATAGGGTTTTGAAAGAAACTTTTGAGATGGCTGTGCGAAAAGCGTAAGGAACTTTTTTATATTAATTCTTTATTTCTATTTATATGATAAAAGAGGTGTTGGAGCTTATTTCTCCTTTGAAAAAAGCACTAAAGTATGTTTTCCTTGGTGCGTTGATATTAGAATTGCTTAAGCTAATTCCTAATGTAATATTCAAAGAGTTAATAGATTCATTAATAGTATTTGATAAATCTGGAATAAACTACGTTATATTTCTAGTTGTGCTTTCATTTGCTGTTTCAATAGTGGTTTCATTAACTGAAAAATTCTTTTATAATTTTAGTATTAAGACTATCGTAAAATCAGAAGTATCATTGATGAAAAAAGCTCAACAGAAACTAATGAATTTATCATTAGGTTATCATGAGAAACATCACACTGGAAAACAAGTTACAAGACTGACAAAAGGAATACATCACTTAAACGTTTTGATGTGGCACTCAATATTTGACTTCATACCTGTGTGTCTACAAATAATCTACAGTACAACGTTCATTTTTTTTGTAAGTTGGAAAGTGGGAATATTATTTGTGATATTCATACCTATATTCTTAGTCTACACTCACAAGATGGCGTTAAAAATACAACCCATTAGACACATTTATCATGAATGTTTTGAGAAAGCTTCTGGAAAACTTGGAGAGATGGTAATTAACATAAGAACAGTTAAAGATTTTAATCAAGAAGACGCTGAAAAAAAACTTTTTGATAACCAACTAGACTTATATCACCAATATGTACAACAAAGAAGAGAATTTGAGAACTTTCATTTCACAATAAGAGATGTCATACTTCAAGTAGGAAGAATAATCACGCTTAGTGTCTCAATATATTTAGTATACATTGGAGAAATAACTGCGGGAAGTTTAGTTTTGATTGTTACTCTTAACGAGAAAGCATTTGCTTCTGTATATCGTGTTGGTAGAACTTATAATTATGTAGGAGATTCAATCTCAGGTGTTCAAAGACTAATTGATTTGATGAAAGAAAAAGCTTTGGTTATAGATAAGAAAAGTGCTAAATTATGCAAGAAACTTAAAGGAAGTATCGAGTTCAAGGATGTAGATTTTAGTTACACAAAAGGAGAACAAGTTCTAAAAGATATAAATTTCAAAGTAAAGCCTAAACAAGTGATAGCTTTAGTTGGAAGATCTGGCTGTGGGAAAAGCACAATAATAAAACTATTATACAGACATTTTGATATTGATTCTGGAACCATTCTATTAGATGGAAAAGATATTACATCTTTCAAGATGGAATCTTTTAGAAAACATTTTGCTATTGTCTCTCAAGACGTAGAATTGTTTAATGCATCAATCTTAGAAAATTTGACATATGGTGTTGATAACTTTAGCACTAAAGAAGTAATTAAAGCTGCTAAGATGGCGCATGCGCATGAATTTATTGAACAATTCAAAGCAGGCTATGCAACAATCGTTGGTGAGAAAGGTGTTAAGTTGTCTGGAGGACAGAAACAAAGATTAGGTATTGCTCGTGCTTTGCTGAGAAAACCATCAATACTAGTATTTGATGAAGCCACTTCTTCTTTAGATACTGAATCTGAGAAATATATTCAAGAAGCTATGGGTAAATTGTTTAAGAAACAAACTATGATTGTTATTGCACATAGATTATCCACTATAGAACACGCTGACAAGATTCTAGTTATGGAAAATGGTGAAATTGTAGAACAAGGAACTCATAGGCAATTAATGTCCAAGAAAGGTGGTGTGTTCAGAAAAATGCGTAAGCTGCAGAAACTTGGCGAAGTTAGACGTTAATGAACTCTGCGTTCTAATGATGTTCTATAATGTTTATGCATTTGATTTGCTATTAATTCTAATGTCTTATCAGGTGAAGTGAACCATCTATGGCCTGTAGCAATCTCAAGACCCCACGAGAATTTTCTTCCAGTGTGTTCTTTTTCTCTAAGTAGTTTTGTAATTCTACGTTGTCCATAAAATTTGCAAATTTTATCTAATTCGGTTAATACCGTGAACGGCTGACGAACTGTTATTTGACTTTTTGCGATCTCAACACTAGAATCCCAAGCATTTGCATACTTTGCACTTCTAGGATGAACAAGAGATGAAGCTCCCCATGCCTTAATTCTCTCTTCGATTCTATCACCATCATGGTATTTTTGATTTGTAAAAGGATATATTGGTAATGCGAACATTTGTTTAGGTGAGTAGGCTGCTGCTTGAAATAAATTGAACCAAGGAACTAAACCTAAAGCTTTCATTTTATCTCTAGCAGGTAGATGTGATTCATCTTCTAATTCTCCGGATTCTGTAGTTCTCCAAGTATCGCGAATGTCTCTGTGACTCAATGTGTCTTCAAGATTGTCATATGGTGATGTTATTGCACCATCTAGAATCATAGCGAATTCACCTAATCTTGCTAATGGCTCGATTGCTAGTTTTATTCCTAAAATTGAGCTTAAACTATGAGTTATAGGATACCAATATCTTCCATCTGCCAACTCCATTGTAGCAAATAGTTGTTGCATTTCTGTTCTAGGTGAAAACAATCCATTTCTATTTGGTTTACCAGACACTCCTGGTTGATATACAACAAATACTTCTTGGCCTGTAGTCTCATGTAGAATATATGGAAATAATCCAAAGTATGTTGATCTCTTTAGATCTCCAACATCTTCGTGAGGCATTACATTAGCTCCTGCTAGCAGTATGTATGGATGATCTGTTCTCTTGTCACCATAACGCTCAAAAACTACGTTATTAGTTGTTTTACCCTGTTTTGGACTGTATTTGACCATAGTTAAGGGGTTTTAGAAGTTATTTATAAATGTTCTTGATTTGTCGTATCTATGAGGTGGTGAATTCCGAAACATTTATAGATTCTGCATCTTGTGAGCTAGGGGCTGTGTCGCCAAAATCTGGGCGTTTTGGGTTTGCCATGGAGGTGGCATGCGTGAAACATAAGAATGTGCAGAAAAACTTTCTAGGGAAGCTAAAATCCCTTAAAAAAGAGCTTTTAGAAGCTTTTAGTGAAGATGATGTGCGTAATCTTGCAGAGTTAATGAGTAAATTAGCTCATTATCACTACAATAAGAAAAAATATTTTATGATTGGTAAGGAAAAAGAGATTTATAATTTTCTGATAAAAAATAGTTATAATCCTTACACAGTTTATAGATGGATTCTTCTTGAGAAAGTACCTGAGGATATAAGGTTTCAGATTAAACAAAAGCAAATTACTCAAAAAAGAGCAATAGCTTTAGCTGAAACAACCATTGAAGCAACTTCCGTAGCCGAGGATGAGTTGGTAATTATTACTGGAACTTGTAGCCAGCCAAACTTAGCTGTTGGAATCTTTGTAACCTATAACTACGAAAAAGTTTACATTACTCAAGAAACGTCTTCTGCTAGTAACGTTTTCTCTGCTCAGTTCTTACCAACTAAAGCTGGCGCGTACATTGCCCATGCAGCTTGTCAGGGTGACGTTGCAGTTGATGGTGATTTTACTGTAGGAAGTACTATTCCTACTGGAGATCCAGACCCTGGTACAACTTCTCCCTCTAGCCCAGGTAGTAGTGGCGGCGGCCGTCGTTGTACTCCGGAATGGAGTTGTTCAGCTTGGACTTTGTGTAACTCTACTTTGGAACAATCTAGAAGTTGTTATGATGCTGAGAATTGTCAAGCAAATAAAGTTGAAGTGAAGGATTGTGACCAATGTCAAGAATCTTGGATTTGTTCTTTATGGGGCAGTTGTTCAAATAGTATTCAAAAAAGAACTTGTACTGATCAACATTCATGTGGGACAACTTTCGTAAAACCTTTACAACAAAAGAATTGTAATCAAGCTGTCGTAGGCGGTAGTCAACCAGTTTCTATATCTAATGACATTCCTCCTCCTGGAACTCCTCCAGCTCAACCCGGATTCTCTTTTAGTGATATGTGGGAAAAATATAGTACTTACATTTTAATCGCTGGAATCTCTTTAATCCTAATAATAATTGTAGTACTTTTAATATTACATTTTATTAAACCACAAAGATTGGCTTATAATCATGATGAATTAATTGGTTGGATTAATAAAGAGAGAGAAATGGGTACTTCCGACGAGGAAATCAAAAACATTCTTGCTAACAAGACTGGTTGGAATGAAGTAGAAATTAATGAGGCATTTAGTACTCTTTCAAAGCCAAAGTTGCCTTCATTTTCACCTCAGGGTAACGTTACTTCTGCCTAGAAGTATACTGGAAGAACCTTTATATACTTAGGACTTTTTCCCTCTTTTGGCATGGTTACTTTAGATGATTTTTTAAGATTGATGGGAGATATTCGTCATGATCTTGGTGCTCCTTTGAAGCATGTTAGAACATTTGCAGAATTCATTCTTGAAGATTACTCTCCTTCAGCAGACTTAGTTGATTTATTGAGAAGAAAACGCGATTCTGCTCAAGACGTTTCATCTCTTTTAAGTGAGTTAAAATACTTGAAGGAACTTAACCAAGAGATATTAGATTATTTTCCAGATCATGTAAATGGTGAATTCACCTCTCGATTTTGTGATGACATTTTACCTAAGTATCAACAACTGGGAGATATTTTTGGTTTGAAGACGCGAGGAGAGTCACCTGAATTATCCTTCCCTGCGGGGACAGAATACTTTTCTCAATTTAATGACCTTTTAAGGGAACATTTAAGCGATATTGAAGATGTTTTGGGAGAAATTGTTAATAATGCTAGCACTGCAATTGAAACTGTAACAGATGATTCTAATGGTATTAAGAGTTTATGGCAAAGTAAATTAGATGCTGCCAAGTCTTTTTTAGGAATTACTCAAAGATTATCAAAGTTACAGCAGTTGCATGACATCATTGTTGAGCCTTTGCCTGAGCATGATTCTTTTGGTGATGACGGTTTGA
>Ga0008651_10000350_pt1 | contig 28681 bp, 26 predicted proteins | sample SaaInlV_200m_DNA_6_FD_59173 | JGI IMG/M metagenome (GOLD analysis project Ga0008651, IMG submission 59173) | Marine microbial communities from expanding oxygen minimum zones in the Saanich Inlet - SI037_S2LV_200m_DNA | ecosystem: Environmental > Aquatic > Marine > Intertidal zone ...
ACCGCCTGCGCCGCAACAGGTGCCATGGCATTCTGCCCGCTTAAGTTGACGGCATTGGGGGCGGGACGGGGCACTGCGGTGGCTTTGCCGGTCGGCGCGTGAACGCCGAGGCCGCAGTCGTCGTGGGACGATTGCAGGTGGAGGGGGGGGATACTTCCACTTTCGCCGAGGGCGCACGTCGGGTTTCTGGTCATAACCTGCGAGTTGGCAAGGGGTTGAAATCGCCTCGTTCCGGCGTTAAAATAGCGCCACTGGTTCGGGACAGCGTACTAGTGAGGACAGGACTCCCCGGGGCGAACGATGGCGCTCCGGCCGGAACAGTTCAGGTGGTTATCCCCGAGGGACGCGGTAGCATCATGCATTTTACAGTTTCTATTTCGGACTGGCGGGCCTTTTTCCGGCAGTTCAAAAGGGCCATCCCCCAAAAGGGGCATGCGATGGTCAACGTATCTGCCAAGGAACGGGTCGAGATCTCATCAGGATCGCTCTTCTCTGCCTTCAACGCTGACGTTTCGCGCCCCGGTGATTACACGCTGACGGAGTACGCGATGTACCGCGTAGACGAGGCGGCTGAGCAGCAGGGGTTAGATTGCGAGCATCTCTGCTTCGCCGTGTCCAACGGCATTCTTCAGCTCAACGGGACGCCGTTGATGGGTGCTCTGTGGTTCTATTCCGCTTTCGGTCGGGCGAGGAAGATCGTTCGTGAGAGCCAGCTGCCCAAGCCGCAGCAGTCGAAGGAGTCAGTTGCCGCCATCGCATGTCTTCAGCGAGAGCTTCAGCAGATCGCGGCCGACATCTCTGAGGCGCAGGGCATCCTCGCGTCCTACATGTTTACAGTCGACGAGATGCTCACCCTCACATTCGGGAAGCTTGGCATCAAGGACATTCGCGGGGCGATGCTGCTTTTCGATGCCTTTGGCCATGCAGCCGGGAGCGACAATCCAGACTCGGCGGCGTGACTGCACTTCCTTCCGCGAAGGCGGTTGACCGCACTCCTGCCCAACGTCGTTCACACCTTTCCCTGGGGGCTCCCTCACGCGCAGCGGGGTGGTCCCTGACAGTCCTACTGCCCCGCCGTTAGCGTTCACCAGAGCTCAGTAGAACTGTGAAGTGAGACGCCCCACCCAGGTGTCTCTGGCTTGTACGGCGGGTGGCCCCCAACCGCCATCTTCGCGGCTGCCGCTCCGGGGCCGTGCGGCGTACTACCGGGCTGTGGAAAAGGGCGTTCAATTTGACAGACCCGTGAGCTCAGAGTGCTGAGCTCTGGTTCACTCCCCGGCCCCGATCGCCTCGGCCGCTTCTTTCAGGAAGATGCTCTCGTCCCAGCTCCCCGGGGCCTCAGCGTGCCATCCGCGGATCATCTCCCCGTCATCGAACTCAACGAAGGGGATGGCTTGCCGGCCGGTTTTCTGTTGAAGGCGTTTGGCGGCAGCAGGGTCTGCGTCAATGTCTATCTCGGTGTAGGTGATGGGCTTGCCTGTCAGGTGTTGTTTCAGGCGGCGACAATCCGCGCACCACGGCGTGCTGTAGATGGTCAGCTTGTGGTCTGTGAGCTGTTCCCACTCCATGGTCTATTCATCCTCCAAATGTCTGCAGAAGCGACAGCATTGCGAAAACGCTTCCCTTTGGGCTCCTGGCCCAGTCTGCAGGTGTTTCGTCCAGATCCATTTCCATGGTCGTCAGTTCAGGTGCGTCAGTGCGATTGCTGAGCCAGACCACCACCCCTCCATTCATTGCGACTAAGCCATCCGGGAGTGCCGTGTCCGTCGTCGCTTCGTAGGCTCCGACGAGCATGTCTGATGCTGTTCCCTCCTCAAGCCGTTGGGCCGCAAAGTGGAACGCTTCCCGGGCGTCGGAAGAGCCGTAGAACACCATATGCGGGCCGCCGAGTTCGAACTCGATCGCGGCGAGGTTCCCCGCCGTATTCGAGTAGCTGTGCGGGAAGAGCAGGGGGCTGGCAAAGCGGGGCCCCTTCTTCACCAGCATGTCGTAGAATTTGAGTCCTGTTCCCGGGGCACCATAGCGTGTCATGGAGCACATTCCCGCGGCCGTATTCGGCCCATTTTCTCCCTGTGGAAGCTGACCGTCGGTGGCCAAGCTCGCCGCAGCCAGGAAGCACGCTCCGGCGGGGTCAAGGTACCCCTTCACTGAATTGAGGTAGGGCTTTGCGCTGAATCCCGCCAAGGCCGCATTGTCTTCCGGCTTCCAGGCCTGCACGTCGGGCAAGGAGAAAACGTCTGTCCCCGAGCCGCTCCCGCTGGGTAGCACCCATCCCGTTCCGCTTACGCGTATACGTTGTCTGGCCATCTCTTCTGTACTCCTTGCTTCCGCAACCCCTCACTGTCGCGTCTAAAGCTCTTGTATCGTCACTCCCGGCGTGCTCAAGACACGGCCCGTAGGACAACGGATGCGTTGTTGCCGCCGATTCCGGCTGAGTTGGTGATGGCGCAGGATACCTCTTGACTGCGGGGCTTGCCCGGCACACAGTCCAGAGCGCATGCCGGGTCGAGCTCCTGATGACCCAACGTCGGGGGGATGCGCCCTTCCCGGAGGATTTGCACCGTGACAATCGCTTCAGCCAGTCCCGCGCCCCCCATCATATGCCCTATCTGTGACTTGTGGGCCGACACCGTCATACTTCCGAGTCGGTCCCCAAAGAGGTTGCGGAACGCTGCCGCTTCCGTGACGTCATTGGCGACTGTGCTGGTCGCGTGGGCGCATATGTGCTCAACGTCATTTGGGGTCAACTCCGCATCTACCAGGGCATCGGCCATCACCTGCCGCGATCCCTCTGCTTCTTTCGAAGGGGCGGTCATGTGGTAAGCATTGTTGTTGGTCGCACTCCCGGGTACCCAGGCCAATGGCGGCGGGGCTTGGTCGCCGGGCGCGTAGCCACTCAGGAGCATCGCAGCTGCCCCTTCGCCGAAAATCGTGCCCGATCGCGCAGGATCAAACGGGCGAACACAGTCAGGGGAGATCGTCCGAAGATTGCTCAAGCCGCACCAGCACGTCTCGGTCAGCGCATCATAGCCGATGGCCAGAACGCGGTCGGCCCGACCCGCCTGGATCCAGTCCTTGGCGAGGGCTATGGCCCCGGCACCGGAGGCACAGGACAGGGACAGCTGAACGCGCGGGCCACCGCAGCCAAAGTAGGCCGCGCCGGCTTCCAGGAAGCCATCGAATGCGGCGAACGTCTCCGGGTCGATGGTATCAACGTCAATTCGTTCCCGCCAGCACCACTCAAGGGTCTCGAGTGGACCGAAATTGGTTGCCAGAACCAGCCCCAATCGATCGTCGGGCGCAGTGGTGGACCCGGCGCCGGCTCGGGCCAACGCCTCATCTCCCGCCGCCTTAACCATGGCTGCCGCAAAGTCCTCGTCGGGGAAGCGGCCACGCAGATCCGCCTCAACATCGGCGGGGACCTGCCCGCCGCTCTTCTGGGCGTAAGAGTCCACCGGGAAACGATCTATCGGGTGGATCCCACACGCTCCCTGGCACATTCGTTCGAAGACGTTCCCGACTCCTGCTCCGAGGGAGCACACCAGGCCCATTCCGCTCACACCGACCGGTATCCTACTCATGACTGTCGATTCCTCGTCTTGTCATAGAAACGTTCGTCACGGAGCTTCCTCGGGCGCCCTGCTCATCACGTCATGCGGCTCCATCAGAAAGAGGCATCTCGGAGCCTTCCACTGTTTCAGACCCGCTCCAGACAGAAACGTTTCCAGGTGGGAGTCAGCCCATAAAGAGGCCACCATCGATCGAGATGACCTGTCCCGTGATGTAGTCCGCGGCATCTGAACTCAGGAACGCGACGAGTTCGGCCACTTCCTCAGGCCGTCCGAAGCGCCGGACAGGGATGGTCTTGAGCAGTTCCTTGCGGCGTTTGTCCGTGATGTCTTTGACCATGTCCGTTTCCACAAATCCCGGGCTCACCGCATTCGTCCGGACCCCGAGGCCTGCCATCTCTCGAGCGACAGATCGAGTGAATCCCACGAGCCCTTCTTTGGCGGCGGCATAGTTCGCCCGGTTCGCGGAACCGAGGCGTCCGGCATCCGAGACAATATTGACGATGCGTCCCCAGCGTTGGCGTGCCATCACCATAGCCGCTGCGCGGGCAAGGCGGAACGGGGCAGAGAGGTTAACGGACAGGACGCGTTCCCACTTCTCATCTGTCATGAACGACACGACGGCATCGTCGAGCACACCGGCGTTGTTCACCAGAATATCCAGTCTTCCCATTTGCGCCACGGTGTTGTCAACGAGCTCTTTGCATGCCTGGACGTCGGCCAGGTCGGCTTGCAGTGCAATTGCTTTCCCGCCGCCGCTGATCTCCTTTGCCAGCGCCTCTGCTTCGTCGGCCCGGCTGTTGCAGTGCACAACCACCGAGGCGCCGGCCTGGGCCAGCCGACGACAGATGGCGCTGCCGATGCCTCCGCTCCCTCCGGTCACGAGTGCAACCTTGCCCTCCAGGCTGCCAGTAGTCGGCGGCGGGGCAGCGGATGGGGCAGCAGAGGCCGTTGGTTCGGCGGTCTCAGATTGGGTGGCGACGTAGTCTTCGACGTCCTTGCGGTGAACGACGTCGCGTTCGCAGTGGTCGGCCACTGCCTGCAGGTCGATACCGTGCTTTTTTGCCAGGGCCCTGGCGGCAGGAGCCGCCCGGAACCGTTTCTTGGCGGGCGCCGGCTCGACCGGCACCGAGATATCGATGTCGATGGCTGCTGCCTGGGCGTGTTCAGCCAGCTTGGTTTCGTTCTCGGCACGCACATCGGGGGGCGCTGTCCCGGCTTCGCCAATTGCAGCCAACGCGTACCCTACCGGAACCGTGCTCTTCTCGTTGGCGTAGGAGGCCAGCAGAACGCCGTCAACCGGGGCTTCGAACTCGGCCACCATCTTGTCGGTGATGAGTTCCACCATAAATGTGCCGGCGCTGATCGGTTGGCCCACAGCTGTCTGCCAGGGACCAACCGTGGCTTCGTCCATGTTCTCGTATAGTTTCGGTACGTAGACGATCGTCGGATCGCTCATGCTGACTTTCTCCACGTTTGCCATATCGTGGCCCGGAGGGAGCCCTGCTACAGCCGTTGCCGGCCGGTATGAGTTTTGGCGAAATGGGTGTCGGACGTCCGTCGGGCGGCGTCCCATCGTTACCAGTCCTGACACGTGGTAACTGTAAGAACAACGTTCGGGACGACGGCTCCATTGGCGCTGTGCCCGGTTGTACGCATTGCCGTCAGGAGATCATATCGCTGTTAAGGAGGTCGAGGGCGGTCACATTCCCTGCCCGGGCTTCGCGCACGTTCCGAAGCGCTGCCTCGGCCACGCGGTTGCACGCTTCCCGTGTCGCCGAGCTGACGTGCGGCGTGAGCAGGACGTTCGGCAACTCTCGCAGATCTTTCTCGGGAGTCCGGGGGGTGTAGGGTTCGCTCTCGAACACATCTAGAGCGGCGGCGGCCAGTGCCCCATTCCTGAGCGCATCATAGAGCGATATTTCGTCAATGATCGCTCCTCGGGCTGTATTGATAAGCATGGCACCGGGAGCGAACAGTGAGATCGTCTCCATACGGATGAGGTGGTGGTTTTCCGCCGTTGCCGGCACGTGCAGACTGATGATGTTTGCTTCCGCGACTGCGTCCGCGAAATCGGTTGTGAACCGGGCTACTCCCCAGTTGGCTCTGAGCTCATCCTCGGCTTCGCGCACAACATCGAGCCCGACGACGTCCATCCCGAAGCCGTAGGCTGCGGTCCGCGCCACCTGTCTGCCGATTGCTCCGCACCCCAACACGGCCAGACGCTTGCCGCGCAGCTCCGACGTCTGCTTCGGGCACCATCGTTTCTCGGCCACCGAAGCCGAGAAATCGCTGATGCCCTTCACGAGTCCGAGCATCAGAGCCAGCGTGTGCTCAGCAACTGCTCCCTCCAACACTCCGGGCGTGTTGGTGACAAAGAGCCCGCTATCGCTTGCTTTGCGCTTGTCGATCCCGTCATGTCCGACACCGAATCGGGCGATAATCCCACCGCGGGGCAGGGCGCTGTAAAGGGCCTCCGCATAGTGCTCCACGCCGAGAATTGCGGCCCATGCCTGGCTGGCTTCAATGCCCTTGACAACGGCGTCTTCATCAGGCGCGACGACGGTCACGGTCACGTCGGTGGACGAATCGAATGCATCCTGAGCCTTGCGGTACTCTGGTTCAGTGATAACGACGGGGATGGGAGGCATTGTTGTCGCTTGCTCCGTGTGATGATTCCCGGCGCCCGTCCATGGGCGCAGCAACGTGGAGGCCGATCACGGTCAGGCTGGAGAGGGATCGAATGACAGCCGCCCCAGCCTACCGTCCCGGATCTCTTTGATGAGTATAGCGGCGCTCTGAGCCGGATCAACCGCCCCTCCGGCGCGAAGCAGACCCCGGCGCCTCCCGATTGCCTCGAGAAAGGCGTCCGGTGTTTCAGGGCATTTTTCGAGGCCATACGTATCCCAGGCGACATCCCGTTGATCCTGCCGACTGAGTTGAGCCCATGCGTAGTCGGCCAGGAGCTCCGGGCCGACTGTCTCCTCGCGGATGGAGCCGCACAGCGCCAGCTTGAGCTCGTGCTCTTTGGAGTCAATCCTCGGCCAGAGCACCCCGGGTGTGTCCAGGAGCTCGACGTCGCCCTTCAGCCGAATCCACTGGTTGTGGCGGGTCACGCCCGGCTTCGGCCCAACGGCGGCACGCTTGGACGCTACCAAACGGTTGATCAGGGTTGACTTGCCGACGTTCGGGATGCCGACGATCATGATTCGCAGGGGGCGGTTCAGGGCTGTTCGGCCCTTGGATCGTTCTGCCAGAGCGGCTCGTCGCCAGGCCGGTACCAGTTCGAGCGTCTGGCGCGTGTCTCTGGCATCGAGGAAGACGACCTTCTTTCCTTCTTTCCGGAGTGAAGCCGTCCATTCCCGTGATACCCGTGGGGATGCCAGGTCCGCTTTATTGAGCAGGATGAATGTCGGGCGTCCTCTGAACAGCTGGTCGAAGATTGGGTTTCGCGAGGATCCCGGGATGCGGGCATCAAGGAGCTCGACGACCAAGTCCACCAGCTTCAGGGAAGCCTGCATTTGGCGACCCGCCTTGAGCATGTGTCCGGGATACCACCCGGTCAGCGGATAGCGGCTGAAATCAATGGTCGTTGCCATGAGGTCTCTGGCTCTTCCTGGGCGAATGGCCCGCCACAGAGTGGGTGATCAGACAGCGTGCCCGAGGCGTTCGAACATTTCAGCCGCATTCTGTCCGAGGATGCGCTCCTTGGCGTCCTCTCCGATATCTGCGTATGCTATGGGCCCGATATGCGTCCCGAAATCCAGGTCAAGGGCATCTGATCCACCCAGGATCTTGTTGACCGGCATCGCTTCGACCATGGCCTCGATGGAGGAGAAGGCGCTGGCCACGAACGCAGCACACGTGCACTGGTAGACATTGGCGCAGTCTTTGACCGTGTCTGAGTAGCCCGTCGTTGCGTGGCCGATGATGAAGGCCAGTTCGGGGTAGGTTGTGGCCCAGCGTTCAAGACGCTCGCGTGATCCCCAACTGTGATGGAGCACCGGCCAGCGGTGTTCCCGGGCGAAGTCGAACACGGGGCTCCAGTCGATGTTGTTTTCAGCAACTCCCTGATACTGGGAGATCAGCTTGATTCCACGGGTTCCGCGTTCCACCCCGTGCTCAAGGAGGGCACGCCAATCGTCGGGGAAGGCGGCGTGAAGGAGAGTGAGGGGCAGGAACCGACCTTGGGCTTCATCCGCAGCGTCGTACAGAAGGTCGTTGCCGACCCCCGGATCGGTGGTGATCGTGATGGGGAACGCCACGATGTGGTCAATTCCGTAACGGTCCATGCAGGCCAGGACTTCCGCGGGCGTGCTTCGGGGGATGTAGTAGTACTCGGAGGAGGCACCCAAGTGCGTGTGGACGTCGATGACAGGGATGTGGTCGAGGGGTTCGCCGTTGCGGACCCTTTCCAGTATCGTCTTGCTTCTGGACTCAGAGCTCATAGTTGGCTTCTCCGAGCAATCTCATGACGTTTTCGCCCGCCACCAGCTCGCGCTCTGCATCGCTGATCCCGGCGTACCGGACGACTGCCTGGAACGACCCAGGATCGAGGGATGGAAGGCCCAGGCTGAACACCAGACGTTCAGGGCCGAAGGTGGCGCAGATGGCTTCCACCATCTGAGCCTGCCAGATAGATGAGAGAGACACAGCCAGCTTGTCGGTTTCGGCGAGAGCATCGAACATCGGCCTGTTGGCTCGTGCCCGCCACTCCCAGGCGATGACAGGCAGTTTCGGGTGTGTGCGGCAGAAGTCCGCCAGATCATACCAGTCGCACAGATCCTGGCCGGAGTCCCACTGGCGATGCAGGACAAGCAGCGGGATCTGCCGTTCTGCCATGGCTTCTGCCAAGTCGCCAATCCGTGGTGCTTTTGTGAGGCGAATGGCTCTCGCACATGGGTTCACCAAGATGGCTTTTGCACCGTTCCGCAGCGCGCGAGCGAGGAACTCGACAGATGACTCGGGAATCGCCGCTGCAGGATCGAAACCCCAGATTCGGTGGAGCCGGGAGTCGCTGATCGATCCCAACGCCTTGTTCCCCAGTTCCGGGTCACTGTCGCGTGAAACCGTGTGCATGACCATGCCTTCACGCACATCATACCGGTCCATCACTCTGAGGAGCTCGGTCTCCGTGCGTGGACATGACGTCAGTGCGCCGTTGCTTCGTCCGATGGTCAGCAGGGGGTCAACGAAGGTCATTGCTGCCTGCCTTTGCTGTGGGTAGCTAACTGTCGATGGTCGTGGCGTTGCCGAATTCCGCGGGTTAATGTAGTGCTTCTCCGGTTGGTGAGCGATGCGGCACCGCCGCAAACCGCCGGATCTCACGGTGCTGCTGTGGCCCGTTTCCCCTCAAGAGGCGTAGCGGCGACTGAGGAACGGCAAGCGATGAGGGCCTGGGACTTCGGGCACCCCCCGTCGTCCTCGTGCTCTCTCCTCGAGGCAGGTCAACTATGGATGGGACGGGTCCAGGCCCCGTGCGCGTAACGCATTTCACCGAGGCCAGTGCAGGCGGCGTGCGCCAGCATTTGCGCCGAATCATCCCCCGTTTGAGGTCACGAGGGGTGGTCGTCGATCTTATTCTCTCCCCGTTGCGGGCGGAGCCGGACTTCGGGCGCGATCTCGATCTCTACCACAGCCTGGGATGCCGCGTGAAGCTGTGCCCAATCGCGCGCGGCGTTTCGCTGTGGCAAGACCTCCGGGCTTGTCGTGAGATTCGCCGGACGCTGCGTGACTGGAATCCACACGTGGTGCACACCCACGCAACCAAGGCCGGCTTACTCGGACGGATCGCCGCCGCACCTTTGACCGATGTCCGAACGGTCCATTCGCCCCACGCTTTCCCTCTTGAGGAGTTTCGCGTTGTGATGCAGCAGAACCTGTTCGTGAAGCTCGAGCGGCGCTTGGCTCGGGCCACGTCACTTTTCGTCCTTGTGTCACGGTCTGAGAAGGATGTCGCGACCAACGTGTTTGGGATTCGAGAACGGCAGATTCGGGTGGTGGAGAACGGGGTCGAGCCTGATCTGGCGAGCTGTCTGGAATCCCGGGAAGACGCTCGTGGGGCGTTGGGAATCGAGCGCCCTGGTTTGGCTGTGGCCGTGCCCGGGAGGCTGGTCCATCAGAAAGGGCAGGACTGGTTGCTGCAGGCCGTGGCCCACATCCGCCCTGGTCCGTACGCCATGCATTTCTATTTCTGTGGGGCCGGCGAGGATGAGCATCAATTGCGGGAAGCCAGCGAACGCCTCGGGGTGGCCGACCAGGTAACCTGGCTGGGCCGTGTCCCTGAACTCGTCACAAAGCTGACGGCCTTTGATCTTGTTGTTCTGCCTTCCCGATACGAGGGGCTCTCGTACATGCTCCTCGAGACGCTCTGTGCAGGTATTCCTCTCGTGGTCAGCGACATAGAAGGGCATTTCCCGCGGGACGAGATTCGCGAACACGTCGTCTCAGTCCCCCTTGAAGACAAGGTCGGATTGGGGGAGGCACTGTCAGCATTCGCTGAGAGTGCCGCTGGTCACCCTCCGGATGCGACGTGGGGCAGACAGTTCGTTAGGACCCACTTTTCGGTTGATGTTCAGGTGGAAAAGCTGATGGCGTGTTACCGCGAACTAGTACCAAGCTGCGCAAGTCAGTGTACGCCCTGACGAGGACGGCGCCTCTCGCGTGGAACCGACTCGGCGCAAAGCGCTTGCTGCCCTTGTGGCGTGGGCCAGCGCGGGCCCCGCAACGGGTGCGGAGCCATCTCGCTGAAGGAGGGCCTCAGCACCCGGATACGCGGGCACGAGCAAGCGTGGCTCGTACTGCCTATCGCTGGGTGAGGATGTCATTGTCCTCGTCGAGGACGGCAACCTGTGGGGACCAAGATGCTGCCTCCTCCACCGGCATCGCTCCGAAGCTCATGATCGTGATCATATCCCTGGGTTGCCCTCGCCGGGCGGCTGCACCGTTGAGACAAATCGTCCGACTCCCGCGCGGGGCGACGATTGCGTATGTTTCCAGCCGTTCGCCATTCGTCTGGTTGACGACCAGCAGCTTTTCGTAGGGGAGCATCCCGACCGCATCCATCAGGTCCTGATCGATGGCCAGGCTACCCTCGTACTCCAAGTGGCAATCGGTGATGCGAACGCGATGGAGCTTACTCTTGAGAACTTGGGCGTGCACTGTGCACCTCACAATCCCTGGCTCATTGCCCGAAGCCGGAGGCGCAGAGCGTTGAGCTTGATGAAGCCGTCGGCATCGGCCTGGTTGTATACATTGTCCTCTTCAAAGGTCACGAACTCAGGCTTGTAGAGCGACGTGGGGGAACGTCTGCCGACAATGTGGCAGGCCCCCTTGAAGAGCTTGCAGCGCACATCGCCCGTGACGTTCTTTTGGCTTTCGGTGATGGCTGCCTGGAGCATCTCGCGTTCTGGGGCGTACCAGAAGCCGTTGTAGATCATGCTGGCATATTGCGGGATGAAGGAGTCACGCAGGTGCATCGCTTCGCGGTCCATGCAGAGCCCTTCCAGTGCTCGGTGAGTCTGGTGCACGACGGTTCCGCCGGGGGTTTCATAGACGCCTCTGTCCTTCATTCCCGTGAACCGGTTCTCGACGATGTCGATTCTGCCAACGCCGTGTCGCCCGGCGATCCGATTGAGTTCGCGCATCAGATCAGCGGGACCGAGTTTCGTCTCGTTGACAGCCACGGGGTTGCCCTTGTCGAACGAAACGATCACGTATTCCGGCGTGTCGGGCGTGTCGCTCAGCGGACTCGTCATGAGGTGGATGTCGTCCGTCGGTTCGGCCCAGGGATCTTCGAGCACACCACCCTCGAAGCTGATGTGTAGGAGGTTGCGGTCCATGCTGTAGGGCTTCGCGGCGGACACCGTAATCGGGATCTGCTTTTCTTCGGCGTAGTTGATCAGGTCTGTCCGTGACTTGAAGTTCCACTCTCGCCACGGGGCAATGACCTTTATGTCAGGCTGCAGTGCGTAAGCAGTCAGTTCGAAGCGGACCTGGTCGTTGCCCTTTCCTGTCGCGCCGTGGCTGATGGCTTCCGCCCCTTCGGCCTTGGCGATCTCGACCAGACGTTTGGCGATCAGGGGCCGCGCGATCGAGGTCCCCAGCAGGTAGCTGCCTTCGTAGATCGCGTTTCCCTGCATCATCGGGAAGATGAAATCTCGGGCGAACTCATCGGTCAGGTCTTCGACATAGCACTTCGAGGCGCCTGTGCGCAGGGCCTTCTCCTCCAGCCCATCGAGTTCTTCCTCCTGGCCCAAATCGGCACAGAAGGTGATGACTTCGGCGTCATAGACATCCCGAAGCCAGGTGAGGATGACTGACGTGTCCAGTCCACCGGAATAGGCGAGTACAACCTTCATGTGAGTCTTGCTCCTTAGCAAAAAGGCGAAATAGGAAACCCTAAGAATAGTGCTTCGCGAGGCCAAAAACAAGCCCAGTTCAAGGCTGGGACGTCGTTCCTCTGAGCCTCCGTGCTTGTCTTCCGCGCGAACGCAGAATATGATTATTGATAGGCGCCGCGTCGCTGCACGTCCGAGTAGAGGACGACAGAGAAAGGGAAATCGGCCATGAAGGCACGGACTATTGTTCTGGTTATTGCGCTACTCGTCTTGCCGAACCTCTGGGGGTGCCGGAAGAAGCTCGAGATCCCGATGGCCGAGTTTGTCGAGAAGGTCGAGGCGGCGAAATCGCAGCGACTTGGCCGTAAGGCATTCTTTGAAGCTGTAGGCAGTGAACCGCACAAGCAAGTCAAGATTGAGCGGTACTATTGGTACTTCTACTGCAGCGACGGGAAGGTCATTGTGCCCGTCGAAGCGGCACAGCTCGACGACCACGATGTGGTCGAGATAGAATCTGCTGTGCGTCAGCTTGACTGATCCTCTTCCCTTCTTCCAGGCCGCGGCCCGCCTCTCATTCCTCCACAGCGAGGCCACCCCGCTTCCGCGCTCTGTCTTGCAGCGGCGGCGTTACCTGTGTATTTTTTGATCTTTTGTGTTCTGACAATGCGGCGTTTACATAACGCCCTCCTGTATGAGTGGAGAATTGTGCCATGTCGGTCCAGATCAGGACGTTTCCCGTAGGGATGTTGCAGGTCAACTGCTACGTTGTCTGGGCTCCTCCGAGCACGGCAGCCGCGGTTATTGACCCGGGCGACGATGCGGAAGAGATTCTGGCCTTCCTCGAGCAGGAGTCGTTGACCGCAGCTGCCGTGCTGCTGACCCACGCTCATGTGGACCACATCGGCGGCGTCCCGGGCATCGCAAGGGCGACCGGTGTTCCCGTCTATGTCCATGCCGAAGACGTCCCGTTGTACACCAGCCCGGAGAACGCCCTCCCCCCCTGGGTTCCTGCTGCCGTGGGGCTGCCCAAGCCTGTCACAGCACCTCCCACCATCGAGGGGCTGACGTTTGATGTGCTCCACACGCCGGGGCACACGCCGGGGGGTGTCTGCTTCTATTTTGCTGATGACGATCTCCTGATTTCGGGTGATACGCTCTTTGCAGGCTCCATAGGCAGAACGGACCTCCCCGGCGGCGACATGGCCACGCTCATGGGCTCACTGCAGCGTGTGATTGCGGATGTGCCGACCGACACCGTGGTCTACCCGGGACACGGGCCGACCACCACTATCGGACGCGAACGCGCCTCGAATCCCTATATCACCATGCGGGTTGACCGGTCCTGAGGAGAAGACACCGCGTGAGCGCCCCCAACCACATTCCCGTTTCTGCCTACATGATCACGTTCAATAACGGACGGACTGTGGAACGGGCGCTGAAAAGCCTGCATTGGGTCGACGAAATCGTGGTCGTCGATTCTTTCAGCACGGACGCGACCGTGGAGATTGTCAAGCGGTATGCGACCCGCTTTGAGCAGCGTCAGTGGCCGGGTTTCCGGGACCAATACCAGTACGCCTCCGATTTGTGCCGGCATGAGTGGCGGTTGTTCATCGATGCGGACGAGGAAATCGCCTCTCGCCTTGCTGAGGAGATGCAGTCCGAGCTCAGCCGCAACGCCGAACGACCGGAAACGGAGCGCATCTCCGGATATCAGGGACACCGGCGGACTTTCTATCTTGGGCGTTGGATCATGCACGGGGGCTGGGTGCCCGACCATGAAATCCGGCTCTACCATCGTGACAAAGGCAGCTGGAAGGGGGATCTGCACGCGAAGGTACACGTGGATGGGCCGGAAGCGGATTTTGCCCATTTTTACTACCATTACACCTATGCCGACATCTCCGATCATATACAGACCGTGGATCGCTACACGACGACGGCTGCGGAGGATATGGTCCGGAATGGGAAACGGTTTTCCTGGTACCACCTGTTCGGGAATCCGCTCGTGCGCTTCCTGCGTGAGTACCTTCTCAAAGGTGGTTTTCTCGATGGGATGCCCGGCTTCATCGTTGCGGTCAATTCCATGTACTACGTGTTCATGAAGCATGCCAAGCTCTGGGAGGTCCAGCGTGTCACAGCCCGTGAACCCGACCCCGGCAGTGAGCCCTGAAATGATGTCTGAACCACTTGCATACTTGAAGGGCGAGTTTGTCCCCGCGTCACAATGCAAGCTGTCCATCTACGATCTGGGCATTGTCCTCGGAGCGGCCGTCACCGACTTTCTGCGCACGTTCAATCACGAGCCCTTCCGAATGGAAGAGCACATTGGGCGTTTTTACCGGTCCTGCCGTTACGCGCGAATCACTCCTCCCGTCACGGTCGACGAGAGCGTGGCCATCTCACGCAGGCTGCTTGAGCACAACACGTCCTTGTGCCCTGACGCTGAGTTGGGCCTCATCTACTACATGACTGCGGGCGAGAACCTGCTCTACGCCGGTTCGGCAGCCGCTGTCACAAGCCCGAAGCCAACTTACGTTCAACACACGTTCCCATTGCGTTTCGAGTGCTGGCGAGATGTTTTCCTGAAGGGGATACATTGCGTCACCCCGGCCCCGCGTCACGTTCCCCCGCAATGTTTGTCCTCTAAGGTGAAACACCGCAACCGGCTGCACATGTGGATCGGGGAACAGGAGGCGCATGAGGCGGATCCCCAGGCCATGCCGCTGTTTCTCGACATCGATGGGAACATTACCGAAACCGGCGGATCCAACTTCGTGATCTACCGTGACGGTGTTGTCGTGTCGCCTCGCCCCCACAACATACTGTGGGGCGAGAGCCTTGAGTTTCTTACTGACATTCTGGACCACCTGGGGATTGCGTTCAGGACCCAGGATCTGCAGACTTACGATGTCATCAACGCAGATGAAGCCTGGGTTCCGACATCTCCCTACTGCCTGGGACCGGTTGTGAAGATAAACGGCTCCCCTATTGGGGACGGCTGCCCCGGGCCGGTGTGGCGGCGAGTGATCTCTGAGTGGAGCCGCCGAGTCGGCAAAGATATTTACGCTGAAATAACAGGCTGATGGGAGCCGTGAGTAAGAGGAATACGCACAATGGGTGGTGAGCATACGGTAGAGAAAATCGGCGGCACGTCGATGAGTCGGTTCGGCGAGGTGATGGAGAACGTCATCATTGGTGGGCGTTCGGGGGCGGATCTGTACGAGCGCGGCTTTGTCGTCTCAGCCTATGGCGGGATCACAAACCTGCTCCTTGAGGACAAGAAGACCGGAGCCCCCGGTATCTATGCCACATTTGCCAGCGAGGAGGGCGACTGGGGGGCGGAACTCGAGCGCACTCGCGAGCGCATGCTTGAGTTCAACCGATCCTTCGCCGACATCGGGCTCGATGGCGCCGTTGCGGATGCCTTCGTTAACGACCGCATGGATGGTATCCGGGATTGCCTGAACGACATCATGCGCCTGCGCTCCTTCGGACATCTGCAGCCTTCTGACTACCTCCCCGCCACGCGAGAGCTGCTCAGCGCTGTTGGTGAAGCACACTCAGCCTTTAACTCGGTCGAGATTCTGGGCAAGCATGGTGTGAACGCCCGATTTGTGGATTTGACCGGCTGGAGGGAGACGGCTTCCCATGGGCTTGATGAGGTCATCACAAAGGCCTTTGAAGATGTCGACTTCAGCACTGAGATGCCGATCATTACCGGCTATGTGAAGTACGACGAGGGAATCATGACGCGGTTTGACCGTGGGTACAGCGAGATCACGTTCAGCAAGGTTGCGGTGACTACGGGAGCCCGAGAGGGGATCATTCACAAGGAGTATCACCTGAGCACGGGAGATCCTGTCCTGATGGGGGCGGACAATGTACAGGTGATCGGGCACACCAACTTTGACATCGCAGATCAACTGTCCGACCTGGACATGGAAGCCATCCACTCGAAGGCCTCGAAGGAGATGGAGCTCTGCAACATCCCGATTCGAGTCAAAAATGCGTTTGAGCCCGCGCATCCGGGCACGCTGATCAGTCGCGATTACGTGTCCCCTGAACCACGGGTCGAGATCATCTGCGGCCGGGACGACGTGCTGGCAATCGAGGTATACGATCCAGAGATGGTGGGGGAGTGCGGCTATGATTACCGGCTACTGAAGAGCTTCCTCGATGCCGGAATCAGCTACATCGCCAAGAACACCAACGCGAACACCATCACCCACTTTGTGCCCAAGAAGGCCAAGAAGATACAAGCCTGCATCGCGGACCTCCAGGAGCGGCTTCCGGGAGCTCAGGTGAAGCTGGCGGAGGTCGCGATCGTGTGCGTGATCGGCACGAATATGGGCTTGCCCGGTTTCCTCTCACGAGCTGCTCGCGCCCTTGCCGAAGCCGAGATCAATGTTCTGGGGTTGGACCAGGCGATGCGGCAGGTCAACATGCAGTTCATCGTGAGGCTGAAAGACTTCGCCCCGGCTCAGCTGGCTCTGCATCGTGAGTTCGTTGAAAACGAGGGCTGATTCGGATTCCTGTCAGCTGCCGCTGTGTGCGTTTCGGCGACTGTCTGTGAACCAGTCTATCAGGGCGCGTGAGATGCTGATCTTGCTCGGGATCCGCGGAAGGTCATCCCAACGAAACCAGCCTGCTTCGGCGATTTCATCTTCACCGATCGTGATCTCTCCCCGGGCATGCTCCGCCGTGAAGCCAATCATGAGTGAGTCCGGGAAAGGCCATGGCTGGCTGCCGAAGTAGCGGATGTTCTTCACTTCCACGCCGACTTCCTCATCTATCTCGCGACGAACAGCGTCTTCCAGGGTCTCTCCCGCCTCGACAAAACCCGCTACTACCGTAAAGCGCCCTTCGGGATGTCGGTGGCCGTGGACCAGCAGGAGTTCGTCCTCGCGGCAGACCGCGACGATTACCGCGGGACTGAGCCGCGGGTAGCTGATCAATCGGCACGTTGGACAGACCTTGGCCCGCTCGTCAGACTTGGTTTCGGTCGGTGTGCCGCAACGGCCGCAGAACTGGTGGATCTGGTCCCAGCGCATGATCTGGTAGGCCTGGCCGGCGATCGCGTATTCCTGGTCCTTCAGGATTCCGAACAGATCGCGCAGTCCCAGGAACGTCATCCCCCCAGGAGCGGCGGCGTCCGGGGCGAGCTCAGCGGAGATGCACGGCACGCCATCCAACGCGCCCAGAGGCTGGCTCCGTAGAGGCCCCAGGCCTGCCATGGCCAGCTTCCCACGAGTCGGGGGGGCGGCCCGGGCAGGCGTTTGCTCTACCAGGAGCTCGCGGCCCCGGAACGCGAAAAACAGGTCATGCTCCTCGGGCGGATGAGCCCTCACATCAGGCTGGAATTCAGTCACCATTCAGGATCATCCTGTGTGTGGTCTATCACTGTTTCTCAGCCCGTGCAAAGAGCGCGTTTCGCAGTTTGTCCCGCCACTGCTGAGCCTTTGGGAAGTCGGTGAACGACCGCACGTCATCCAGCAACGGATCGTCGCGGCTGATCCCCAGTGTCTGTAGCAGCTGGAAGTCCTGCAGGCTCTCGCCAAAGACTTCCCAGCGCATCGAGTCGATGGGACCGTCTGGTCCCGGGTAGACCACGAATGTGTCACCATAGGCCCAACTGCGGGCCCATGCTTTCCCGTCCTGGACGGTGAAAGGGTCTATCAGGTTGCGCGTCTGCGATTCGTACCAGTAGTTATAGCCCCAGTGAAGGAAGCCCTTGAACGGCCAGCGGTAGAACAGCACGCCATGCATCGCGATCTTGGCCAACGGTGTGTCCAGAAGACGGTTGATGAATTCTTCCCGCGGGCCGCAGCAGTAATAGCACCAACTCGTGAACCCCGCCGCATGGAAGTCCAATGCCGTCCGGATGCTGGGGATGGGCATGTCGGTCAGGCCTTGATCAGCAAACTCGATCCCGCTCAGCGCATCCATCACCTTCATCCAGGGGGCGAGCTCCTTCAGAAGGGCCCGGGCCTTGCGGTAATTGGCCAGGTGTTCCTCACCGTGCGGTTCGTCGGACAGGTGGAAGAACGACTGCTTGAGGATCCCTTCACGCTCAAGGAAACGCTTCAGCTTCGGCAGATACTGCGAGAGGAACGTCCGGTACGTTGGTGAGGTGGCTCCCGTGTTTGTCGGCCACAGCAGGCGTTCGTCTTTCCCTTGTCCGTGGTAGATCCGGATTGCATGCTTGACGCCCCACTGGGTGAAGGGGTGGCACCACTCGAAGTGCTTGATCCCACAGGCCTTGGCCAAGCGGATGTAGCGCCGCACATCGCGCCAGTCGAAGCCGTATTCGCCTTTGCTTGAGCTGTTCACTCGCAGCAGCTGGCTGGGCCGCTTCACACCGTCAAGCGGTGGCGTGAACACCGGCACGTAGAGTGTGTCCTGCCCATGCTCCACGACGTTCCTGATGTATTGCTCCAGGATGTCCCAGAAACGTTGGTCGAACATGTCAGTGCCGTACCAATCGATCAGGGAATCCACGTAGAACCAATGGGTGATGGCAAAGTTGCGCCGTTTGCGCAGGCGGACAGGATGCAGCGTGACGCCTACCGTGTGGCGTTGCGGTTCTCCTCCCTCGGGATGCACGACAACGGTGATTTCCTGCGGCCCCGGGTCGGCCTTTGACCCCGGCTTCACGGTGATCCAGAACGCGTGCGTTTCTTCAGCCGGGAGCAGGAAGTCTGTGTCGTCAAACAGCGGGTCGGGGACGTAGCCCGGGGTGAAACCCACCCCCTCGACATCCAACGGGCTGGACTCGATCGGTGTGTTGTGGTGCAACAGAGGCACGTAGCCTACCCGGCGCACCCGGACTGCCCAGCCTGATGGGCCAGTCGCTTCCACGTGAACCCGGCATCGGTCCTGGCCCTCCGCACGCAACCCTACCTGGAAGCTGAACTGCTCGTTCAGCGCCGCATGGATAGCGTGCAAATCGGTGGTCTGAGCTGGCGACAGCGGATAGTGGCGGACGTAGGACGACGTGAGCCATGTGTTGAGCATTGCGGATATCTCCTTTGGGCTCAAGGCACTCTCAGCACCCGGACAGGGCGCGCAGTAAGCCGTGTAGAAGCACGGCGGAAACCATGACCACGAAAGCGGGGGGCAATAGACCGGCCAGGCTGTGCAGCAACCGGGTCGCGAAGTGTTCGTTTGTGACAATCAGGCAGACATGCACCGGAGAAAGCATCATCCCCGCCTGGCCAAAGCCATACGCCAGTGCGGTCGTCGCCAGCATGTCACAGAGCGTCGGATCGGACCCGAGGAGACTGACCACGATGGGGAAACTCGCCCCTACGAACCCGATGGCAAGCCCCGACGCCAATCCGCTGATGAAGGGCAGGAGCATCACGATTGCCATCACCGGTATGCCGCACTGGCCCAGCTCGGAACGCATGGTCTCCACCAGGGGAACACCGTTGGCCAGAGGGGCTTCGATAAACGCCCCGTAGGCCCGAACCAACATCACAATTCCGACCAATGACAGCTGTCGCCGCGTGAACAGAATCGTGCGTAGCTTGTCCGCACTGACAGGTCGTTGCCATTGGACAAGAAGCATCGCTGCGGCAATGCCGATGGCCATGGGGAGATAACGGTTCCATGTCGCTGCGGCGGGAAGGGTCAGACGGACTAGCGTGTAGACGCCAACGACGGTGATGATCGGCGAAAGAAGGGCGACGAAACGTCGGTCGATGACGGAGAGGACGGCACCACGCGGTCCGCCAGGCTGGGCAGGGATCCGCCGGAGCAGGAAGATATACCCGCCGCCGATCGCCACGACACTCAACGGCAGCTGAAGCAGGATCATCTGCCAGACTTCCAGCTTCGTGTAATGAAGGGCCAGGAGAACGCCCGGGTAAAGCGGCCACCAGTACTCCCAGACGTGGCGGAACCAGTAGTTGATCTGGCTCTTGAGCAGGGGCGGCACGGCACCCTCGCCATCGCATCCGTCGACGAGAGGGGCGGAGAAGAGCGCCCCGCCCGGCATGGGAAGGAGTCCGATCAAAGCGGGGAGCAGCCCCATGGCCACGCGCTGCGACAGCTTTGAGCGGACGGCACTGACCATTTCATCCATGACGCCCGTGGCCGACATTTGGGCCCCCAATGACGTCACTTGCCAGATGACCACAAGCAGAAACAGATTGTTCCAGGAGACCATGCGACGCCACAGGACGAGCCCCATGGCTGAAGGTCCGTGGCCGCACCAAAGAGCAAGAAGAAGAGTGCCGGCACACAGTGACAGGGCTAAACGCCTGAAGCGTGTATTGAGGGCAAGAATGGCGCCCAGGGAACCTAGTACCTTGACCAGGACCGGCGCCCCCATCAAAAAATCCATGCGTTCGTTCCTGTTCGCACCAGTGAAGTCTGGGAGTCAGGTTTCAAGGAGGGCAATCTACCTCCGTATGAAGGAAAGGGCGACAAGTGCAGGCCCCACAGCCAGGTTCCTTGCAGAGCTTTCACACCGGAACACCGGTCACTTCAGGCGTCATGCTGTTGCCCTGTGGAACAGTTCCCTGAAGCGAAGGCGGACGTTATGCATTCCCATGTGCAAAGCAGGGACAACGCCCAACGTGAGAATGGTGGCAACCAGAAGACCAAAAATCACGGCCGTGGCCATAGACTGCCACCACTGCGAGGTGTTGGTGTCGTATTGGTAGGTGAAGTTGCGGAAGTCCCAGTTGAGTTTGAGGGCCATTGGGACGAGCCCCAGAATCGTGGTGATGGCGGTCAGTAGAACGGGACGGAACCGAATCATGGCTGCACTGACCACGGCGTCCCGTACCGAGTCTCCCCGTTCCTCGAATTGGCGGATTGCGTCGAGCAGCACGATCGCGTTGTTGACGACGACTCCCGCCAGTGAGATAACGCCGATCCCAGTCATGATGATTCCGAATGGCGCGTGCATAACCAACAAACCCGTAAACACTCCCATCAGCGAGAGGACAACCGAGCACATGACGATTCCGCTCGTGACCAGCGAATTGAACTGCAGCACCATCACCATCAAGATGGTAAAGATGGCGATCGCGAACGCCTTCATCAGGAACGCGGACGCGGCCTCCTCTTCTTCTGCCGCTCCACCCAGCCGGTAGGATATTCCCGGTGGGAAGGCATGTCCTCCGACTCGTTCTTCGAAGGTCTTGCGGATGTCGGCGTCGTTGCGGATGCCGGGCTGCACTTCGGCCCCGGCATTCAGCACCCGGCGTTGGTTGTAGTGTTTGATTGCGACCGGACCGGGGACCAGCTTGGCAGAGGCCACCGACGTGATTGGGACTGAGCCACCCGTACTCACCGGGATCGTCACGTTCTTCAGCAGCTCCGTATTCAGTCGGTAGCGTTCGGGCAGGCGCAGAATGATGTCCTGCTCATCTTCTCCGTGTCCGAACGTACCGGTTTTGAGGCCACCGACCGCGATCTGCAGAATGGTACTGATCGTGGCCTGATCCAGAGCAAACACTCCGGCTCTGCTCTTGTCTATCCGCCATTCAAGAGTTGGCTGTGCGGTGACGGCGTCATCCGTCGGCTTGACCGTTCCCGGCGTACTGCGCATGAGTCGTTTCATATCGGTAATCACGCGTGACATTTCGTTCAGGTCTTCCCCAAAGATGTCGATAGACAGCGGCTTTCCCGTCGGTGGGCCTTCCTCCGGTTGAAGCACGTCAAAATCTGCCCCAAACAGCGGGTGCATGAGCCGCTTCCCAGCCTTGTCCAGCCCTTCGATTCGGTTGCGCATCTCAGTCATGGTGTCGGTTGTCCGTTCCGCCCTGTCCTGGCGGTCCACGAACTCGACGGTTACGTTCACTGGTCCTCCACTGGCGTCTCCGAAGCCGCCTCCCCCTGTACCGTCTTCGAGGCCGACCACCACACTCGCGTACTTGATGTTCTTCACGGGCTGGTCGTAGCCGCTCCCCGGGGCGCCAAAAATGCGGTCCTCCATCTCCCTGGCCAGACGATCCGAACGCTCAAGGGAAACACCCTCGGGCGGACGGACACTGCAGCTCACCGTCTCCGGGTCCACAGGAGGAAAAAACTCTGTCCCGGCGCCGAACTGCCCGTAAAGCCCGAAGATCAACAGCAGGAGCACGAACGCTGTCAGCACGGTCCAGCCGGGGCGATCCAGGAGGAACTCCAGGACGCTGCGGTAGCGAAGCACAAGCCAGTAGCTTGGGCGACGGGACTCAGGGTCGACCGCCGTGTTTGCCCCGGGTTTCAGCTTGACCAGAAGGGCCGCAAGCGTGGGGTTCACGACAAGAGCAACGAACAGAGAGGCCAGCAGGACAATGATCACCGTCTTAGGCAGGAAACTCATGAACTCCCCGAGGATACCCGGCCAGAAGACGAGGGGGAAGAATGCCCCGACTGTGGTCGCGGTCGACGTGATCACCGGCCAGGCAACTTCGGTGGTCCCGACCAGAGCTGCTCGCGCTTTCGGGAGGCCCATTGAGTGGTGCCGGTAGATGTTCTCCACAATGACGATCGCGTTGTCCACCAACATACCAAGAGACAGGATCAGTGAGAACAGGACCATCATATTCAGCGTTTGGCCGGTCAGCTGCAGGACGATCATGCTCAGCAGAAGGGAGAACGGAATGGCCGCTGCCACCAGCAAAGCGTTTCTGGCTCCCAGCCCCAAAAGGATCACCAGGCAAACCAAGACCAGAGAGGTCCCGATTCCGTTCTCCAGGTCGCCAACCATCTCACGGACCATTTTCGAATGGTCCAGCCCTTTGATGACTTCCACATCACCTGACCGCGGTCGGGCCGCTATGATCTCCTCTGCCCGGCGACTCAATTCGAGCATGTGTGCCCCTGATCGCTTCTTGATGTGCAGGCTGACCGAACGCCGCGGAGGAATGTACTCCTCCCCACCACCGGGATTGTTGCAGGCGCCGTAGAAATCGTACAGCCGGGCCCGCGACTCTTCGTCCTCGAATGTCGGCCGGATCGTCGCGACGTCGCGCATGTAGATCGGTGTCCCGCCAGGGCTTGTCCCGATCACCAGTCCGAAGATTTCACTTGGATCCTCGAACTCCCCAGGCACCCGCATCACGATCCGATTCGTCGCGGAGTCCGCGTTCCCCGCTGAGACATTGCGGTTTGTGCCTCGCAGGATGCCCTGCACCTGAGCCAGCGGCAGGTCATAGAAATGGAGGCGCTCGGGATCCACCACGATCACGACTTCCCGCTCACGGCCACCGAAGATGTCAACATCAAGTATGCCCGGTACCTGCTTGAGCTCATCTTCGAGCTTCTCCGCCAGCTCGTTCAACTCGGAGAGGCTGATCACGTCGTTTCCCACCAAGTGGTAGATCAGCACCGGCATACTCGTCAGTGAAAACTCTTTGACAATTGGCTCTTCTGCCTCAATCGGGATATCCGGTTTTGCCTGATCTACCGCGTCCCGCACGCGTCCCAGAGCCACTTCCGTTTCGACATCCGGCTGGAACTCGAGGCTGACCATGGAAATGCTCTCGGAGGAGACGCTACGTACTTCCTTGAGGCCTTCGAGACCTTCGAGCTCGGCCTCAATTGGTACGGTTACGGACTGCTCGACGTCCACTGGTGTTGCGCCGTCAAGGACGGTCGTGACGATGATAAACGGGAAGGGGACGTCCGGGTAGCTCTCACGCGGCATGGAGACATAGCAGTATGCGCCGACGAGGAGGATGCCGACACAGAAGACGAGTACCGCGACGTGATGGCGGATGGCGAACTCGGTCAGTTTCATTCACCCCCCTCGGCCGTGTCCTTGGTGGCCTTGTAGTCAGCGGGGACTCGGATCGGCGGAGACTCCGGGGGATCAGAATCGCTTGGCTCCGGAGGCACGTCATCCATCTGGACCACGCCATCCGACATGATCACGTTCACCTGCTCCCCGTTCATGACGCCTTTGCCTCCGGCAACGATCACCCGATCGCCGGCATCGACCCCCCCGGACACGAGGACGTCTTCGCCATTGATGGAGATTGGCTGAATGTCTCGGACCTGAGCCACGTCGCCGCCATTCTGTTCCTCCACAACCAGGACGCGGGGCCCGACGTCTGCCACCAGAATCGCTCGAAGCGGAATGACGATTGCCGCCCGGTAGAGGAGGTAATCAATGTGTGCCTGGGCAATCATGCCCTGCTTGAGGGCTTCTCCTGGGTTGATCAGGCGGAGTTCCAGTTGGAAGGTGTTGCTTGCTGCGTCTGATGCCTGGGATATCCGCTCAATCTTCGCGTCCAGTTCCACGCCGCTGTGGGCTCCCCCGGTCAGTTTCGGCAGGCCCGGTATGATCAGGCGGGAACGGATCGCCGGCTCGGCTCCGGGCATGGCCAGGGCCACGTACTCACCCACGGCTGGATTGCTTGTGTCCAGGAATGGGACGTAGCGGTCGGCAACGTCCACGATTGCTCGGACGTGGACCAGGTCGTACAGGCGTGCAAGAGGCGCACCACTGGCCACCACTTCCCCGACCTCGACGAGATGCTCCTCAAGTCGACCCGCGAACGGGGCCCTCAACTGCCTCTTGGAGAGTGTGACGCTCACGCTGGAGAGCTGGCGTTCCACTTCCTGGATACGCGCATCCCCCAGTTCTGCCGTCGCTTCCGCAGCAACGATTTGGGCCTTGGCTGTTGCCACCGTAACCTCAGCCCTGCTGATCGCGTCGTTGGCCCGGTCCACCTGAAGCTTGGCCTGGATGAGGGCATGCTGAGCCGTGTCCACCTCTGCCTCTGATGTGATCTGGGATTCCGAGAGCGTTTGCACCCGGGCGTGGCTTCGTTTTGCCAGATCCAGCTGTGCTTTCGCCGAGGACAACTCAAGCTTCAGAGATCCCGCGTCCAGCTCTGCTTTCTCTGCAGTCAAACGGGCAGTCACCACCTGACTGTTCGATACTGTGGCGGCGCACTTTGCTGACTCCAGTTCTGCTTGAAGCCGCGCCTGCAACGCCTTCTGGTCGTCGCTGTTGAGGGTTGCCACCACCTGGCCTGCCTGGACATGGTCTCCTTCCCCAGCCAACCACTCGGCCAGACGCCCGGGAAGTTCTGAGCTGATGATCGCTTGGTGGTCAGCCTCGATTCGAGCCGGCAGCACCAGGGACTCTCGGTGCTCGCAGGGCGCGATCCGGAGGACCTCCACATTGGCCAGTGTCCGCGGTGCTGTGACCGGCAGCGGGGCCTCCTTGTTCGCCTGAAGAGCGAAGAGCACGACGGCGGTCGCAAGCAGAATGAGGGTCGTGCACCAGGCGATAACCGTCGCTCGAACGGATCTCCGGCGGCGGGGAGCTGGGTGCCCCAACGGTGTTGCATCGGAGGCGGTGGCCGGCACAGAGGCAGGAGGTTGTTCCTGGGGGGCGGGCATGCGCTATATCTTCCTTGTCGTGTCTGTCCGCGAGCCTGGTGCCGTGTTGGCTCTGTCTCGTCCCAGGAAGCCGCCTTCGGCAAAGCCGACCAGGCGGTGGACGAGCATTTCAGGTGGTTCCTGCGTGCAGTGACCGGTTGTGCAGAGACCAATCCGGTCGCCCGTCATCAATACAGTCACCAGCATCCCCAGGGTAAACTGAATGAACCAGTACAGATCGCTCCGTGGATGCTTGGGGAGGGATTTGGCCAAGGCGTCCACGAAACGACTGAATACCTCACTGAACTCCGCTTCGTAAAGCTCTTCGATCTGAGTAATTGACTCTGAGTAAAGCCAGCCGATCAAACGTGGGAAGTAGATCCCCAGCGCTCCGTCGCCATTCCCCGCTTCGAAAACAGGCTCGATCAAGGCACGCAGGATCCGGTTGACCGGGACGGGGGCAGGCCCTGCTGCTGCCTCTGCAGCGTCGAGCTGTTCGAGGCGTCGCTGGTTGATGGGGACCACCCGGCGACGAACCACCGAACACAGGAGGTTCTCCTTGCTGCCAAAGTGATAGTTCACAGCAGCCAGGTTGGCTTGGGCAAGGTGTGTGATGGCGCGCAGTGACGTTCCGGCATAACCCCGCTCAGCAAAGAGCTGCTCTGCCGCATCCAATAGCTGATCACGTGTGTCCATGTACAACCACCCTCAGGGGAACGTAGCTCAACGTGTCTCCGTGTCATTCATACGTTCGTTTTAATTGACGAAGAGTCAAGCTTCCGAGCGGTGGTTAAGACCGTTTCTTCGGCCCACTTCCGAACGTCTCGTCTCGGCGTGATGCTTCCCCTGAACACAGAAAAAACGCCTGCCAAGTGCGTCAATTTCGCACTATGGCAGGCGCTGTCTGAGCCGAGTACCGGAGCGTGTCGGGCTCCGGCTATTTCGTTCCGCTTCCGCCTTCTTCCCCGGTCGGAGCCATCATTTCGCCTCCGGGGCAGGAGGAACCCATGGCCTCGGGGCCGGGCTCTGTGGTGGCCGGGTCGAGGCGGAAGGTGTTGACGACTTCCTTACCTTCGGCGTCCATGATCTGGTAGGCCTCAAGCGGCTGACGGCTGACGACCGACATGAATCCGGGGATCATCTGCTCAATGCTGTCCAGTTTGGCATTGACGCTGTAGAGGATGTTGATCATGAAGATCGCCATGATCCACAGAACGATGCTTGAGAACACGATTGCTGTACGCAGAGACTTGCCTTCATCAGTGGCGCTCGCAGCACCCGATTCCTGAGGAACGACACCTTCCGGTTTCTCTTGGTCTGCCATGCCTTCATCTCCTTTGACGTGTACTGGGTTGGCCTACTCCTCCGACATCATCCGACGCCGGAAACACACGACTTGACGTGCCATCCACATCGCTCCTGATGGCGACTCCGGATGGACGCGATATTGACAGCCATAACCCGACGTAAGAGTACCGAGACTTCTTCCATTTGTCAAGCACATGGTCAGCAGGGCGGGGGGGCGCGGCCTGGAGACGAGGGCTGGGAAGGCGCGTGTTGGACTGTGTGCAGGTGACGTCTTCGTTGTCTTTGATGTCCGTTGATTGTGGCGCAACATGCTGCGAAGCAGAAGTCTACGCAGTCCGGGGTGTAGCTTCGCGGGCGATCGGGGTTACGTTACCTGCTATGATTGATCTTCATGTGCACAGCACAGCATCGGATGGTACGCGCTCGCCCGAAGAACTCATCGTGGAAGCTGAGACCCTCGGCCTGTCGGCTTTGGCCTTGGTGGATCACGATACGTTATCCGGCCTGGATGCGTTCCAGAGCGCCGGTGCTGCCGCGACCGTCGCCCCGATTCCCGGGGTGGAACTCAGTTGTAGTTGGTATGGCGGCAACCTGCACATTGTCGGGCTCTTCGTCGATCCGGAAGATGGGCCTCTCCAGAGCCTTCTCACCCGCGTCCGGGCGGATCGCGATGGTCGCAACAGCAAGATCGTCGAGGCGCTGAACGAGCAGGGGATCGAGATTGACCTAGCCGACGTCCTTACCCGTGCGAAAGGGGAAACCGTCGGTCGGCCGCACATCGCCGCAGCTCTGGTTGAGCGCGGTGTCTGCGGAGATGTCCGTCAGGCATTTCACCAGCTCCTTGGGCGCGGCAAACCGGCCTTTGTCAGTCGATACTTACCTCTGCCTCAGGAGAGCATCCGGACGATTCACGGCGCAGGAGGCGTTGCTGTCTGGGCCCATCCGTTGGCGTTCTCGCGCAGATCACGCGGCCAGGTCCGGGCCATGGCCAACCAGCTGAAGCAAGTCGGGTTGGATGGTCTGGAAACACTCTACCCCGATCACAAGCCTGACCAGCGGCGGGCTGCGCAGGCGCTCGCAGATGACCTTGACCTGCTTGCCAGCGGAGGAACCGATTACCACGGTGACCACAGCCCGGGTGTGCATATGGGCGTAGGCTACGGCGACCTCCAAGTCCCTGACACGTTCCTTGGTCCTCTCCGTGACCGGGCCGAAAGCTACCGGAACGCTTCCTGAAGCAGACGCTCCCGAAATGCCTGCGCCAATCTCCCCGATGGACTCTTCCCGGGCCCATGGTGAATGGAGTCAAACGTCAAACTAAGGGCAATCGGGGCATGGCAGCCCTTCGACTGAGCTCAGGGCCTTGAGCAAGTCCCACAGCCGTGGGACGCGTCGAGACGGCCCCTCCCACGTTGGCTGCACCTGGCCTCAATGTGGGAGGCGGTGCCATCCGGCGACCTCTTCCTGGATACACTTTCCGCCGCTTGCCCTGGTGCCATTCCCGGGCTACCGGGGACGGGAGCTTCTTGCCGGCTCTCGCTTATACACGGGAGAGGAACCGGCCCGTCTCGGTGTCAATCTTCACCTGTTCACCGTTCTCCATGTACTCTGGCACCTGGATCTCAAGCCCAGTCTGCGTTACCGCCGGTTTCGTTCTGGCCGTGGCTGACGCGCCCTTGATTGCCGGGTCGCACTCCACCAGTTCCAGCACCACAGTCACCGGCAGGCGTATTCCCACGACGCGACCATCCAGGAGCATCGCCCCCAGATCTTCCATGTCCTCAACCATGAACCTGAGCTCGTTCTCGAGCGTGTCGGAGGGAACTTCATACTGGTCATAGCTCTCCAGGTCCATGAACACGCAACTGCCGCCATTCTGGTACAGGTACTGAACTGAGCGGGTCTGGAAATCAGGTTCCTGGAACGTGTCGTCACCCCGGCAGCTCAGGTCCGTCTTGGACTTGGTCAGCAGGTTCCGGGCACGGACTTTGTAGAGGGTGGTCGCCCCCCGGGCGGACGGCGTCTGTTTGACCACGTTTTCCACGATGTGCGGCGCGTTGTGGACTTCGAAAACGGAACCTGACTTCAACTCGTTTGCGGCTATCATCACTCTCTCCTTTTACTTTCCATCTA
>Ga0008651_10000425_pt1 | contig 26493 bp, 29 predicted proteins | sample SaaInlV_200m_DNA_6_FD_59173 | JGI IMG/M metagenome (GOLD analysis project Ga0008651, IMG submission 59173) | Marine microbial communities from expanding oxygen minimum zones in the Saanich Inlet - SI037_S2LV_200m_DNA | ecosystem: Environmental > Aquatic > Marine > Intertidal zone ...
TGACTTATACTAATAATAGCGAAGGAGGGTTTTATACGCATTATGTTGATAATAGTGATGCTGGCTGTAGTGATAGTAATGTTGGTGGGCATGGGAATGCGAGCTTGCCGTTGTGTACTATTCCTTCTCCGGTTGTTAATGGAAGTGTTGTTGAGGTTCATGGGGGGCCGTATGTGCATAAGTCTGGATCGTATTTAAGATTGGATGGGAGGGGGACTAAGGAGCGTCCGATATTTTTTAGAGGGGGAGAGTCTGAGCATGTTCGTATTGGTGTTGCGTCTCAGAGTGGTTATGAGAATGATGCAATGTATATTATTATAGAAAATTTAAGTCTTTTTGGGCATAGTATTCATCCTAATGATGGGAATTATGTGGACCATGTCGTTCTTAGAAATTCTGAAGTTAGTGGAGATTATTCAGGGGGAGGTGTGGCAGTTAGGAGTTGGGTGGTAGATAATTGGGTAGATAATGTTGTTATATATAATGTGGATATTCATGAAAATGGGCCATGGGATGCAACAGAGGGTGATCCGGATATTCATGGAATAGGAATTGGTGAGTATGTAAAAAATATTTGGATTGTAGATAATCAAATGTATCATAATGCTGGGAATGGTGTTCAGCTAACTGGTTCTGGGCAAGGAGATAATGATCTTGCGCATCATGTTTATATTGGTAGGAATTATGATAATGGTTTGCCTAATTTGCAAAGGTTTATTGCGATAAAAGGAAGTAGTGATGTTATTATTTCTGAAAATCATGTGAGTTCGCAGGGTGGTTATCGAACTAGTGAGGGAATGGGTTTTCAATATGGTCCTGAGCGTGTCTGGTTTTTGTTTAATAAAATTCATAATGTTAATGGTGGAATTGTTTGTAATAGTAACGTGGCAAATCCTGGTAATTATTCCTATTTTATTGGGAATCTTATATATAATATTACTCAAAAAAATTATAGTGATTGGAATCCTAACAATGCTTGGTCTCCTGTGGCCATGGGAATAGTGGGAGGTGTTAATCGATATATAATTGGAAATACTATTCATAATGTAGATGGGGGAATATATACTCCTTCGGCTGGAAATTTTTATATTATGGATAATATTATTTCTGAAGTCACACAATCGGAAGCACGACATATATATATTGAATCTAGAACCAGTACACCAAACTCTTTATTTTATAATAATTTATTTAGCCAAGAGGCAGGGGATGTTCGTATTGAGTGGGGAAGTTATGCTGGGGATGTTGCTATGTTTGAAGGTTTGACAGGGAGTGCAATAGATAATGTTGAAGCAGATCCATTATTTATTGATGCTGCTAATGATAATTTTAGTTTGCAATCTGGGAGTTTGGCTGTTGATAATGGAATAGTGAGTGAAGTCTATCAAAGATTTTATGATTTGTATGGGATTAATATTTCTGTTGATATTAATAATGTTACGAGGCCTCAGGGTGCTGGTTGGGATATCGGGGCTTATGAATATAGTTAGATTTATTAATTTGTTTTTGTATAGTTTTTGATGAGAAAAAAGGGGATTAGCGCGGTTGTAGCGACGGTTCTTATTGTTTTGATAGTTGTTGCGGCGGCGGCTTTTGTGTGGATGGGTGTTGTGCCTGTGGTTGATGAAATTGAGGGTGTGGGTGATGCGGGTGGTGGTATTGGTGATATTGGGGCTGTTGAGATTGTGACGTCTGGGGGGTATACTCTTTGGGATGAGGAGAAGGGTGTTTTGGAGGTTCAGGTTGAGAGGGGTTCTTCTGGTGATGAACCGATTGCGATTGATTTTATTTTTTCGATTAATGGGAGTTCGGTGACGGAGAGGATTCTTGATGTTCTTGATGCTGGGGCGACGAAAATTTATCCTTTTGATTTGAGTTATTATGGGAAGCCGGAGAAGGTTAGTGTTGCGTTTGTTTATCCTGATGGTGTTGGCGAGGCTGTTACTGTTAGTGAGATTCCTTCGGGGAGTAGTGGGGGCGGAGGGGGTGGTTCTCCTGTTGTTGTTGCTCCTGAAGATGAGGATGATTGTGTTGAGAATTGGAGTTGTGGTTTGTGGTCGAATTGTTTTGCGAGTAGTCGGACTCGAATTTGTACAGATAATAATTCTTGTGGGACTGTTGTTGATCGACCTAATTTGAGTGAGAGTTGTGAGATGTCGACGGGGGATTGGATTCCTCCGATTGGTATACCTCGGCCTTCGTTTGGGATTGAGGAGAATTATACTATGTACAATAATGTTTCTAATAGGAATTTGGATTTGAATTATACTGAAAATAGTGAGGGTGGATTTTATACTCATTATGTTGATAATAGTGGGGGATGTAGTAATTCTGGGAATGATTATGGGACGAATGAGACTCCAAGGTGTAGTATTCCTGGAAATCCTGGAAGTTTGGTTGAGGGGAGTGTTGTTGAGATTCATGGTGGTCCTTATACTGGTGGATGGATTGCTTTAACTGGAACAGGAACAAAAAATAAACCAGTTTTTATAAGGGGATATAGTGAACAAGATAAACCTATTTTTGATGGATTTACTAATGGATTAAGAACGGGTGGCTCGTATGTTATTATAGAGAATTTAGAATTGAATAATAGTGGAGTAAGCTTTCATAACAATTATGCTCCTCATAGCAATATTACGATTAGAAATCTCGAGATACATAATATTCAAGGAGTGACAGGTAGTTCAGTTGGAATTCAGGGATCAGATATAGTAATTTATAATAATCATATACATAATAATGGTCAATTACCTGGAGATACGCAGCAAGACCATCATGCTTCTGGTACAGGGAATGTACAGCGTTTATGGTTAGTTGATAATCATATTCACCATAATAGGGGAGACTCATTTCAGGTTAATGCTGACCCTGCATCAAATGCTAATTATATATATATAGGGAGAAATGTGATGCACGAAGATGGGGAAAACGCAGTTGATGTAAAGGGAAGCATGAATGTAATAATATCTCAGAATACGATGTATGGGTATCGAAATTATGTTGGTTCAGATGGTGTAGCTATTGTCGCAGGGCACGAGGGCTCTAATGACGTTTGGATTTTGTTCAATGAGATTTTTGATTCTGATAAAGGGATAAGGGCGAATGAACCTGAAACAGATAATAAAACAACATATATTATTGGAAATATCATCTATGATATTAGTCAATCGGCAATATCTACCTGGCATGAAGATGTCATATATGCTGTTAATAATATGGTTTATGATGTTGAAAATGGATTCCTTGATACCAATTGGGCAGAGCGGGGAGCAAGTTCCCACTTTTTTAATAATATATTTATGAATTTAAAGTCTGGCAACGGGAATCATATCTTTGTATCGGATCATACTGCTTCAGATTCTGAATCAGATTATAATTTTTATTATCAATCATCTGGGGGTATGAGTATTGATTGGGACAATGTTCAATACGATAATTTAGGGGATTTTAATAGTGGCACTGGGCACGGTGGTAATAGTTTTGAATTAGATCCTCTTCTTACAAATGTTCCAGATTATTGTACTAGATTGGAATATTTTGAATATTATAATGATAGTGTTATAATAGGAGAAGCTGATGGCAAAACGACATTAACTGTACCTGGTATGAATTTTGATGTTTTAAATCTGGAGTATAAAGATAGGGTTAGTTTAACAAATGATCCGTCCTTAATGGAGTGTACGGATGGCGGGAGCGATACTACACCGCATTGTAGTTGGTTAAGGGTTGAGGGTGCAAGTGGGGATACAATCACGTTAACGAGAAATGTAACTGTTGCTAGTGGCAGTGGGGTAGAGATGACTGTGAGATACTATCCTTTTTCCAGTAGTTATAATGAATTTTATGTTGATTCAGAACTGGGATTAAGTATTGACGATATTGTTGAATTTGATTATGATGGGGTTGTGAGAACAATTACTTCAATAGATGTTGATTTTACATCTGATTATAATAGTACCGATAAAGATCGAATTGTTTTCAGTCCAGCACTAAATAATGATGTGCGTCCCATATCCTCTATTTGCAATTGGGGGACAAATAATAATTTGGTCAGGGATTTTAGTTTGCAAGCTGGAAGTCAAGCGATAAATAATGGAGTATTAAGTGATGTTTATCAGACGTTTTATGATTTGTATGGTTTGAATATTTCTGTTGATTATAATAATGTTACGAGGCCGCAGGGCGCTGGATGGGATATTGGGGCGTTTGAATATAGTTAGATTTATTAGTATTGTTTGGTAGTTGTTGTTATGGGATTTTGGCCTGTGGTTATGAATGTTCTGCGGAACTCTGATGTTGTTTTGTTGTTAGTGGATGCGAGGATGCCGGAGATTAGTCAGAATTCTGAGATTGTTGCTAAGGTTGAGACGATGAATCATAAGCGGTTGATTGTTGTTTTTAATAAGGTTGATTTGATTTCGGCGACGGAGATTAAGAAATTGAAGAAGGTTTATTCGAATGCGGTTTTTGTTTCTGCGTCGAAGAGGACTGGTGTTAAGGATTTGAAAGCGACTTTGGAGAATATGGCTGATAATTGGATTCGGCCTAGTTTGAGAGTTGGGATTGTTGGTTATCCGAATATTGGGAAGTCGACTTTGATTAATTTGCTTGCGCCGGCGGCTAAGGCTAAGGTTAGTTCGGTTTCTGGGACGACGAAGAAGACGCAGTGGGCTCGGGTTGGGCGGCTGAGGATTATGGATTCGCCTGGTGTTATTCCGTTTGGGGATAAGAAGGTTAGGATTGGGATGACTGCTTCTAAGGATCCGCATAAGATTAGGAATCCGGAGAAGGTTGCGATTACGATTATTGAGCATTTGATTAAGCGGGGTGTCGAGGGTCGGGAGTCGGTAGTCGGTGGTCGGAAGTCGGAGTATGTAAGTCCTCTTAAGAAGACATACGGTGTTGATGGGGAGGATGCCTATGAGGTGTTTGAGGAGATTGGGCGGAAGAAGGGGTATTTGGTTAAGGGTGGTGAGGTCGATGAGAATAGGATTTCTATAAAGGTGATTGATGATTGGCAGCGTGGTAGAATAAGTCTTAAATAGCACAAGTACCCTCACTAATTTAGGATTATTATTGGTTGGGGCATGCTATACCCTAAAGGGCAAAGGGTAGGATAAGTTTGGTTGTTTGGGATGATTAGGTTTTTTGGGGGGGGGGATTTGGGCGGATTTGGCAGGTTTGCGCGGATTGGGTTAAAGTGGAGTTTCATAATAATTAAATAGTTTGTTTTCTTTGTATATGTATGAATGCGATACATGCTTTGAAGTTGGAGCACATTGGTATTGAGCGGGAGCTTTTTGAGTTGGATGCGATTATGGACGGTGAGGTTATTAATTATCCGAATTTGTTGCATGTTTTTAGGAGGTTGTGTGAGTTGTGGGATCCGCATGAGGTGATGGAGGAAAAGGTTTTTGGAGTGATGAAGAAGGAGCGGATTAAGGTGCCGGTTTATACGATGACTTGTGAGCATCGGGATTTGAGGGGGCATGTTAAGAAGATGAAGGAGGCGATTAATTCTGGGAGCGATTATAGGATTCGGAAATGTTTTCATGATGATTTGAGAATTATTGTTGGGAAGATTCGGCGGCATATGTTAGTTGAGGATGAGGTTCTTTATACTTTGGCTTTGGAAGTTTTTACGGATGAGGAGTTGGCTGAGATGAACAAGTTGGTTAAGGAAGGTTAGCGGAAGTGTTATATATTGTGACGGCTTGTTTTATTTAGGTGATAATATGTCTTCGAAAGGTTATGGGGGTGAGATGGTTGCGATTGTGATTTTTGTAGTTGTGATGATAGCTTTTATTTATGTTGTGAGTTTTTATTCTGGTGGGTCGGATCCGATTGAGTTGGATGGAGTTGAGGTTACTGAGTATGAGGGTAAGGATTTGTCGTCGATAAATGATTTTAGGGAGAACTCGATTAAGGGGCCGCAGTATATTGATGTTGATGGTTATGAGTTGAAGGTTGGTGGTTTGGTTGAGGAAGAGAAGATGTATAATTATGATGAGGTTGTTGGTCGGCAGAGTTATTCTAAGGTTGTGACTTTGGATTGTGTTGAGGGTTGGAGTGTGACGATTTTGTGGGAGGGGATTATTTTGAGGGAGTTGTTGGCTGAGGCTAGGCCTACGGCGGATGCTAATACTATTATTTTTCATGCTGAGGATGGGTATAGTACTTCGTTTCCTATTGATTATATTATGGAGCGGGATCTTTTGTTGGCGTATAAGATGAATGGGTTGGCGTTGCCTCCGGAGAGAGGGTTTCCTTTTCAGTTGGTTGCTGAGGATAAGTGGGGATATAAGTGGATAAAGTGGATTACTGAGATTGAGTTTAGTGATGATGAGGATTATGAGGGATTTTGGGAGCAGCGTGGGTATTCTGATAGTGGGGATTTGGATAAGAGTTCTAGGAAGTAGTGTTTGCATAAATTTATATATTATAATCACATCTGCTTGCTATGGGACTAATGGAGGCGATATCAGTATGGAGGGATATAGGGGTCCTTGATTACTTGCTTCCTTTTTTGATTTTATTTACCCTGATCTTCATCATTTTATTTATAGTTATTAATAAAAATATATCATTGAAAAAACGTGGGCCAAAAAGAACATTTATTATTACCCTTGTTTCTAATGTTATAGCGTACATACTCGCATCATTATTTTTACAATCTTATTTTGTCATAGAATCATTTTTCTATATTTTTGGAAACTCGGAAGTGATATTATTCTTTATTGTATCTGGATTGGGTCTTATCTCAATTGTGTTGGGACTAGCAATGCTGTTAGATGCCGTAAGTAAAAAAAGTTCAGACGATAAAGTATTCTATATATTGACCATTCTTCTGGGCGGTTTTATGGGTGGCTGGATTTATTATTTTACTCTGAGAAAGAAATAATTTGTTTTTTTAGTATTTGAATGAGCGCTATGAATATTTTGAAGTTGGGGCATTGGGTGATTAGGAAATGGATTTTTAGTGAAGAGCTAAAACTTTATAAGGTAATTCTCGTATGATATTTTATCCCCCCATAGCTCATTGGTAGAGCAGGCGGTTGTAGCCCGCTGCGGCCCGGTTCGATTCCTGGTGGGGGGATTTCTTCCAGTCATGAACCGGCCCGGTTTACCGCCGGTATGACCTTCGTTTCGCTCGGCCTCGACATCTGGTGGGGGGATTCAGTCATGAACCGGCCCGGTTCACGAAGTGAACCCATCGCTTTGCTCGGGCACGATTCCTGGTGGGGATAGGTTTTTAAATTGAGGATTGTGTGTTATTTTATCAGGCTCTCGGTTTCGGCCGGGAGTTCGATCCCTTATTTTATCCGAAATATAATGCTATGAATTTTCCGAGGTAGAATGTTATTGTGATTACGATTATGGCGATTGTGAGGTGTTCGGATATTACTGTTAGTGGTTTTTCTTTTCGTTGTTTTGCTAGGATGTAGTTGAAGATTATGATTAGGAATAGTCCCCATGCTATGTTGATTTTTATTGCGGTTGCTAGGTTGAAGATTAGGATTGGGATTAGGAATGATAGAGCTACGATTAGTTTTGTGAAGAATGTCGAGGCTGTTGCTTCCCAGATTGCTTTTTTGCCGTTTCGTTTTGAGGCTTCTTGTGCGATGTGGATTCCGAGTGAATCTGAGAATGCGTCTGCGATTGCGACTGTTAGAATTCCGCCGATGACTGCGAGTTTGAGATTTGTTGCTGCGTTTAGTCCTATCATTATTCCGAGGGTTGTGATTATTCCTGATGTTAGTCCGAATGATATACCTATTTTTATTGACTCTCTCATGTAAGTTTATTTTGTTGTTATTTATTAAGTTATATTGTTACTGGTTAGTTACAACAATGGGAAGGTTTAAAAGGGAATTTTGTTGAGTTTTATTATGGTAGGAACTAGTGATGGAGAAAATTTTATGGGGTCTGCGGACGCTGTGAATACTAGAAAGTATGATCGTGATGTTGCTGTCGCGATTGGTTGTGGAAATTATACTGAAGCTTATAGGTTGGCCCTGGGCGAAAAGGATAGACTGAATGAAGATTATGAGAGGCAGTCTAAATTGATTAATGATGCCGCAAGGGGTGTTGGTTCGGCGAGAAGACTTGATGATCCACATTTGATTGAGGAATCAGAGGACCTCCTTGGTGAATTTACTAGGTTTAGGGAAATTACGAGAAAAAGTATGGCTGTTCATGACCGTATTTGTCTTAGTTTGAAGTGGTTCGCTGAACATTCTGGGACGATTAGTAATGAATAATATATTAATCTCTGACTTGGTCGCTCATAAAGAATACTTTGTTTGAATCGACTTCGTGGATTTTCCCGTTTTGTTCGAAAACTGATAGTGCTTCTGGGAGTGAGAATTTTCCGACTACGCCGACTTTTGAGTAGATTATGTAGCTGAACATTCTGACTTCGCCTGAATTTAGGTCGCCGATGTTCCAGTGTATTCGTCGATTTGCTGCGTCGATTTTGTCTGGTTTAACTGTTCCGAATTTTTTGTAGATTTTTACGATTGCTGGGACTTTGTCGATGATGCTTACGTTTTCGATATCTTTTTTTGCTCTTACTGCTAGGTTTACTTTTAGTGCGAATTCGCCATTTTTTGTTTTGACGTGATGTACTGTTTTTTTAACTTCTATTTTTGTTTCGAAGAATCGCTTGATTCCGAAAAATGCTAGGACTATTACGATTAGGAATAATAACGGGAAGACGTAGTTTGTTTTTGCCTGGATGACGTAAGCTTCTGTTGGGTTTAGTTTTTCTTTGACCCATGTATATTCGATTGAAAGTCCGCTTCGTTCCGTTAGTGTTGGTTCGATATTGAAGCTCGTGAAAAGTCTTGAGATTATGTTTCGTGTCGTTTTGATTTCAATTGTTTCGATCGTGTTCCCCGAGTTTATTTTTGCGATTGTTTCTGATCTGATTAAAAAACCTGCGTTGTCTTCGGTTGTTGTGATTCCTTTTTTCTCGCCGAGATATAGGTTTCCGTTTATTTTTTCTTTACCTTTGTTTGTTTGAAAAACTGATTCGATAATGTAGACTCCAGCTTTTGTTTTCTTTAGTTTGTTTTCTTCGACATCTACCGTGATTTTTCGTTTTTCATTTGGACCTAAGTTGAATGTTTCTTTGGTTTCGAATAAAATAGATGAGAATTCTGCTGTGAGATTTTTTAATGTTATTGGGTTTTTGTTTTGGACGTAGAATGAGATTTCGCTTGAGTCCATGTCGATTGCGTCTGAGCTTATTTCAATTGTGTCTTCGAGGTCTATGAAATTGATTGTCATTTTGTTGTCGAATTTTTCTACGCCCCGATGGTTTAGTGTGTACGTGAAGCTGTAGTATCCGTCGACGTCGAGGCCCGCTGTTGGCGTTAGTGTGAATTTTTTTGTGATTGGTGTTTTTGTTATTTCGAAAGTTTCTGATGGTTTGATTAAAACTCCTGCGAATGTGAAAAGATTGTATGTTCCTGGTGTCGCGTTTGTGATTTCTATTTCTAAATCGACCGAGCTGTCGACTCCGCGTACGAAAATATTTGTGTCATATTCTGTTGATATTTCTAGTGATGATGCGAGTGTTAGGCACAAAAGTCCCATTGCTAAAAATAGTATTTTTTTCATGTAATAAAATGCCTGAATTATTTTATAAGTATTGTTGTGGTTAAGTGGTCGTTTTATCGGCCCGGGATTTTCAAGAATGCTTTTAGTTCTTTAATTATATCTCTTACATCATCTTCCAGGTCTCCTTCATATTCACTTACAGTTTCTCTAATTACGTATTTTTCGTAAACTGACCTTAAAAATTTCCATCTTGGAGCGTCTTCCCATCTTGCTTCATAATCTTTGACTAAGTTTCCTTTGAAGGATATTGCAACTTCGCCTTTTTGTGTGCTGATTTTTTTGCCATCGATTTCTACTTCAGCATCTTTCATTCCTAGAATATGCCAGTCTAGTTTGATTTCATTTTTGAAATAATCTGTAACTTTCTTTTTGGCTGTCCATTTGATTGTGATTTCTTTTCCGTTGCCTGCGAGTTTTTCATCGTATGTATCTTCGAAGACTTTGTATCCTTGATCTTTTAGCCAACTGAAAAGCATGTCGTAGACTCCTTTGTAATTCCAGTAGCCTACTTGTTTGAGTTTTTCTTTGTAGACCTCTTTTTTCTGTGCCATCTTTAGAATTTAAGAGAAAAGGAATATATAAACTTTACCGCTTGTTGTAGCAGGTTTCGCAAAGAGCTTGAGCGTCTGATTTGTAAAGGATGTCGAATTCGCCGCATTCTTCGCAGATGCCTTGTTCTCTGACAGCTCTTCTTCTCTTGAGTTTTTTAGTCTCTTCTTTTATCTTAATTGTTTCTGCAATTAATTGAAATAATCCTGGATCGATTTTTAGGACGTCTTTTGATGTTAAGAATCCTATTAGTTTTCCTCTTTCAACGACGGGAAGTCTTCGGATTTTTTTCTTTTTGAATTTTCGGATTGCGTCTGTGATGTCTGCGCCTGGTTTTATTGTGATAACCTTTCGCTTCATGAGGTCCTTTGCTTTGATGTCCTTGAGATCTTTTTTGGATTTTTTGACTACTGCCCAGATGATGTCTTTTTCTGTGAGGATTCCCTTCAGTTTTTCACCTTCTTTGATAATGAGACTTCCGACTCTTTTTTTGACCATTGTTTTCGCGCATTTTCTTAAATCTGTGTCTGGGGCGACGTGGATGAAATTTCGTGTCATAAGGTCGCCGACTTTTATTCCTGTGTCCATTGCTTTTCTAGGGGGTGATTCTTTATATATATTTAGTAGCATTTTGGGGTGACATCTACGGTATAATAATTTTTATAAGTGGGTTTTTGGTGGTTCTGGGATGGCCGATGATCCTCCTGATTTTGAGCATGAGTATATTTGTTTCTATAAACTTTGGGCTAATTTGGCGGATGCTGCTAGGAATATCCGTGATGGTGATGATGAAGAATTGGATCAGTGTCATGAATGTGATGGCCATCAGATTGGTCGCTGGTGCGGGACTCGCCGTTATCGTGGAATTAAGATGCGGCCTTATGGGCGGCCTGATATTGATTATGATTATGATTAACTGTAGTATAATAATTCTTATAAACGATTTAGTGTGATTTAGATTATGGTTGATGATATAGTTGGTGATGAGGGGAAGAGAATTCTTGGGAGAGATGCTCAGAGGAATAATATTTTGGCGGCGAGAGTTGTGGCTGAGACCGTAAAAACGACGCTTGGGCCGAAGGGGATGGATAAGATGTTGGTTGATCGTGTTGGGAATATTGTTGTGACGAATGATGGTGTGACGATTTTGGATGAAATGGAAATTGAGCATCCGGCGGCGAAGATGGTTGTTGAGATTGCGAAGACTCAGGAGGCTGAGGTTGGTGATGGTACTACGACTGCTGTTATGCTTGCGGGGAAACTTTTGGAGAATGCTGAAAAGTTGTTGGATATGAAGATTCATCCGACGATTATTACTCGTGGTTATCGGTGGGCTGAGGAAAAGGCGCAGGGGATTTTGAAGGAGTTGGCGGTTGAGATTAGTTCGAAGGAAGATTTGAAGAAGGTTGCGCAGACTGCTATGACTGGGAAAGGTGTTGAGTATTTGAGAGATAAGTTTGGTGAGATTATTGTTGAGGCTGTTGATGTTGTTGCTGATGGGAATAAGGTTGATATTCATGATATTAAGATTGAGAAGCGGAAGGGCGGTTCTATTGAAGATTCGGAGTTGATTGGTGGAATTGTGATTGACAAGGAGCGGATTAATTTGGATATGCCTGTGCGTGTTGATGAGGCCCGGATTGCTTTGGTCGAGGAGGCTTTGGAGGTTAGGAGTCCTGAGATGGATGCGAAGATTTCGGTTTCTAGCCCAGATCAGCTTACGAGTTTTTTGGGGCGAGAGGATGAGATGTTGCGAGAGAAGGTCGATTTGATTAAGGGTTCTGGGGCGAATGTTGTTTTTGTGCAGAAGGGTGTTGATGAGTTGGTTCAGTATTATTTGGCGAAGGCTGGGATTTATGCAGTTAGAAGAGTTGCGAAGTCTGATATGCAGTCTTTGGCTAAGGCTACTGGTGGTCGTATTGTTTCTAAGTTGAGTGAGATTAAGGCTGACGATTTGGGTTATGCTGGTTATGTTGAGGAGCGGAAGGATGGCGAGGAAGGGATGACTTATATTATGAAGTGTAAGGATCCGCGGGCTTTGACGGTTTTGATTAGGGGTGGGACTGAGCATGTTGTTGATGAGGTTGAGAGGGCTGTGCTTGATGCTCTTGGTGATGTTGCTGCTACACTTAAGGATTCGAAGATTGTTGCTGGGGGTGGTGCTGTTGAGGTTGAGTTATCGAAGAGGTTGAAGGAATTTGCTAAAGGTTTGAATGGTCGAGAGAGATTGGCTGTTGAGGAATTTGCTGGTGCTTTGGAATTTGTGCCGACTACTTTGGCTGAGAATGCTGGGATGGATCCGATTGATGTTATGACTGAATTGAGGGCGAGTCATGATGCCGGGAATAGGGATGCTGGTTTGAATTTGTTTAGTGGGAATGTTGAGGATAATTTGGTTAATGGAATTATTGAGCCGTTGAGGGTGAAGACGCAGGCGATTGCTTCGGCTTCCGAGGTTGCTATTATGATTTTGAGGATTGATGATGTTGTGGCTGCTAAGAAGAGTGTTGGGAATAGTGCTAAGAATGGTTTGGGTAGTATGAGTGGTTATGATTAGGGTATCACTAGGGTTAGAGTTGATGAACCGATGTCTTGTTGGCTGGCGTCTTCGAAATATAGTGTTACGTTAAATGTTTGTCCTGAGACTGCGCCGTTGAAATGCATGTCGTCTACTACGTAGTAATCGTCTTTGAGAATTTTTAGATGTTGACGGCCGGCTGTGAAGTCATTTATTGTTGTTGGGCTATTTAGCTGGGTGTTCCAAATACTTAGCTTGTTCCAACTGTCGTCTCCATTTTGACGTGAAGTTTGGATGTGAGTTAGTTTTCCTGGACCGGTCCAAGTAAGATTGAAACTTTTTAGGTAGATGTCTTCGCCGTAGTCGTTGAATAGTTTGAAAATTATATCATTGCTTCCCCCCTCTGCTTCGTACCAGTCTGGTGTTCCTGGTTTTGTGTTGGTCGCTGTCGGTTCGCTTGCGGGTACGTCTAATGGACCATCTGCATCTAGTGGTTCTTCTGGGTCTATTGGCTCGCTATCAATATAGCCTTTGTCAAAATCTATGTTGCCACTCGCGGTTCCTTCTTTTTCTCTATTTTCTTTTATAACTATTGGCGAAACGCTTGCTGAAATTGGAATTCTGCCAGTTGGCGAACTGTTCGTGTAGGTTGTCATCTCGTTTGGACCTGGTGCTGGTACTACGTATGCGATGGTGTTTCCGTCGTCGAATACAACAATGACTTTCATTTCGTTGATTTCTTTGTCGTCCGTTCCTCTTTTGATTTGAACGGAGAACATTTTGGTTTCCGAATCGTAGACCGTGTACCCTTTGGATGATATTACGTTGAATCGCACATCTGTATCAATGGGGTCTAATTTGTCTCTAATCATTGGAATTATAGCGATCCAAATAATTGCGATACTCGAGACAGTGATTAGAACGACCAGGACGGTTGCTATGATAGCAGATATCCCCTTTTTCTTCATTGTTATGTTATGTTAAATGTATTAATAAAACTTGGGAATGATTGATGATGATTATCGTGGCCTTATCATTGTTGCTTCGTTGTTGAATGAGTAGTGGGGTTGGGCTTCTGGTTCTGGTTTTTCGTATATATATTTGGTTAATCCTTCTGTGCATTTTATGAGAAATTGTATGTCTTTGACCGAGCAGCCTCTTTGTTGTGATTTTGGTGGGTGGTGTGGGATATATGAGAATGCAAGTGCGCCGATTGTTATTGCTGTTAGTGTGAATCTTCCGAGTGATTCTCTTATGCTCATGGTTTGTTTAGGTTGAGATTGTTTTTAATGATTGCTATAGTGTGTTAAATTTTGCTTCGAGAGGTTCTTCTGTTCTGGTTTTTATATAATGTGTTTTGCCGTAGTAATTGAATCTTACTTCGTGTTTGAAACCTGGTCTTTCGTCTCTCTCATTTAGTCTGACAACGTGGACATTTGGTTGTTTTATTATATGTGCGAATCCTACTATGGAAATTCTACCGTCGCTCTCTATTACTTCTTCCATGATGGACTGTAGATATAAATTCATTTTATTGAGTGGATCACTCTCTCCGGAATCGAAATTCAATTCTCGTGTATGTGCGATGGGAGAAGATGCTCGCTCCCGTCAGACGATACGTTCAATTCGCATGCGCGATGGGAGAATTGAACTCCCGTCTCAACGTTGGCAACGTTACGTTCTACCACTAAACTAATCACGCATGTAATTTGATAGATTTGGTGTTTAAAAATTTATGTGGTGAGAATTATGGTCGTGCTTTCATTGCTAGCGTTTGTTCGATGTATGCAGCTACATTTCCAGCTGATGCATATGGATGAAGTCTTTCGGCTGGAATATCTAGTGGAATTTCCGTGCTGCCATTACGGTTTGTTAAAAATCTTAGATGGTCATGTGGGATGGTGTCTATTCCGAATTCTCCTTCTAGTTGTCCTGCAAATTCTACCACATGTAAATTTTCTCTGCTTAGGCAGTCTCCCATGTTTGTGGTTAGTGTTACTGTTTCCCCTTCTGCTGCGTATCCTTGAGCTAATGCCACAACGGTCCTTTCGATTTCTCCCCTATTGATTTCTCTTGGTGCCATAGATTTTGATAAATAATTGGGTTTAAAAGAATTTGTGTTGTGGGGCAAATGTCTAGTCTGTGTCGCACATCATTGATATGTAATTGTCGGTTGTTGTGTAGTTTTCTGGGAAATCGAGAAGTTTCCCCATGTCCTTTTTGTTTGGTTTTTTCCACCCTAATCTTTCATGGAAGGCGCTGACGTAACTTTCTTTATCTGAATCTGCTGGCATTAGTGAATCTTGATAGCTATAAATTGCATCTCTCATGGCTGTGGTAAAAACATTTCTTTGTAATTTTCTGAAGTTTCTTAGATCTTTTGTATCTCGGGGATTTAATAGAATTTTTCTGAAATCTGGTGCGGAACAGAAATATAAGTCTCGGCATTCGTCTACATCAATTAAATACAATCCCTTTCCGTCGTAGATTTTATCGTCGAAATCTGTGAATCCTATTTTTCTGTATCCTGCTAGGCATAGTGCTGCTAGCATTTCTGCATCTTGTTTGATAATATCTGCCCGGTGGCCTTGAAACATTTTATCTGGCTGTTCCCCCATTACCTTTTCCATAAATAGGAATTCTTCTAGTGCCGTTTCATAGCTCCCTACTATTCTTGGAACGTTAACTCCAAAGTCTCTTAATTTTAGTGTTGTGTCCATTTCTTTCTTGGATGGTGTTTTTGAGAATGCGTACAGTGGTGTTAGTCTGTATCCTGGTTTGGCGTGATCATGAAGATATGCTGGACTTACATCGGCTCCTTTCGCGTAAACGGTTATTTCTCTACCATCAAGATTAATTGGGAATGTAAAAAGTGGTCTTTTGTTTGGGCCTTTTTCTTTTTCAACTGGCGCTGCTATTTGCTCAAAATTTTCTGGGAGGAATTGTTCGATTGGAATTGTTGAAAAATCTCGGTTAATTGCGAGCGTTCCTCTTGATCCGATTTTATATTGTGTCCATTCGAAACGATTTCCTGTTATATCCTCTAGCTCTTTGCCGCCATCTTTTCTAGTCCATAATCCTCTCAATCTACCATGTTCTCCTCTGTAAAGAAAAGTGTCTTCTCCTAATCTTCTGAAATCCGGATCTTCTTCTGGCGGCTGATCTATGCATCCTCCAGTTATCGGGTGCCCGGTTAAAATTTGATTGACTATATTTAGTTCATCTATCCAGGCTCGTGGATTTCCTCCAACTTGTTCGTAAACTTCCGGGCCTTCAGTTTCTTCTATGAAATGCAATAAATCTTTTCTTGCGCTAATCCAATGGCGGTCAAATTTTATTTCTTCCATTCTAATTTTTCAGAACTAGTGTCTGAGGCACATCGACCTCGGTACTATGAGATTTTCATCTCGATACGCCCCAACCGCCGACGACCCTAGTCAAGCATCCTAAGGTGATGTCGTGTTTGTTTGCTTTATACTGATTAGGGACTTTTCTTTTTAAGTCTTGTCGGTCTACTGCTGGGTGACGGATTAAAATCTAATTTTTTCATCATTTAATAAATCAAATAAAAACTTAATTAGAGGTCTTAGATTGCCTCTAACTTGTGATTCTTCTAATCCATTATAATATTTGTATTTTCCTTTATTTGGGATATTTATCATAGGATAATTATTCTGTCTTAGAATGAAATTCATCAACAACCGCCCAACCCTTCCGTTTCCATCTACGAAGGGATGAATTGTTTCAAAAGCAGAATGAAAATATGTTGCAAGAATTAAGGGGTGAAGTTTATTCTTGTTTTTTGTGTACCAGGATAATAAATAGGACATTTCTTTTGGGACATCAAGGGGTTTTGGAGGCATCCATTCGGTTCCTCTAATGTATACTTGTAATGTTCTGTACTTGCCTATTTGTCCGATCAATTCTTCTTTCAAGGTATTTTTTACAACTAAGTTATGCAGCTTAAGAATAATTTTCTTATTTAAATTTCCTTTATAATTTAATAAATAATCAAAAGCTTCTTTGTGATTTGTGATTTCGTTTATTTCCCTTAAGGATTTTCTCGGAGTTATTTTTTCAAACAGTAGTTGCGAGGTTTCTTGTAATGTTAAGGTATTCCCCTCAATACCCGTAGAGTCATACGTAAAAAGAGATACAAAAGATTCATATCTATTTTCTTCTGTTGCTTTTGGTTGTTTTAAATATTCTTCTTTTATTTTCTTCAATTTATTTTCTTCATCAGAGGTAATCAATGTTGAAAGTAAGGACAGTTCTTTGTCAGCTTCTTTTTCTTTTTTTGAAAGTTTCTCTTTGTACAGGTCAACACCAAGGTATACTCTTTCTTTTCCTACTTTCTTTTTATTTCGAACAGATTTTACCCGATAGAAGTATTTCCTTCCATTTTTCTCTTTTATTTCTGTATAAACCATATTATTTATACGTCTACAGCATTTAAATATCTTTCTATACTGTGGACGTAAGTATTGAATATTTTATACGTCTACTTTAGAAGTATTTTATGGCATGATGTGGACGTAAGATAGTCATTCAATTCTAAATGTAGACAATTTTGTAGACAAATCTTTTATTGTAGACAAAGTACGCCCGGTCAAAATGGTGGAACGCCCCAACCGCCGACGACCCTAGTCAAGCATCCTAAGGTGATGTCGTTTTGGTTTGCTTTATACTAATTGGTGGCTTTTCTTTTTAAGTCTTGTCGACTACTAGATGGTGACGGATTGATTCAATTTTATTTTTCTTCAGATATTCTTTCTAATTTCGCCATCATCTTATTTTCTGCTTCATCAATTTCTTTCTCAAATTCATCATATTCTTTATTGTGTTTCTCATAACAATCTGAGCAAGTTTCTTCATATCTTGAATGATATCTATTTTTACACATATAACAAAGACGAGCATGTTTTATTGGATTCTTGCACCACTCACAAAGCCCCCTATAATGTTGTTTTAAAAGTAATGTTTTTAAATTTTTAATTTCTTCTTTTTTGTAAATATAAAAAAATTTGGTACAATGTTCGCACCCTACTGAAACAAGACAGTATGCATATTTATACCCATCACGAAATAGGTGCATATGCTCTAAAACTTTCTTATATAGTTCAAAATTGAGATGTTTGTCATATTCCCTATGATGTTTTTTACAAAGCGTAACTCCTTCTTCTTCTACGTTCTTTTTCGTTTCCTTGAATGGAATTATATGGGCGAATTCGAGATTGTTTTCAGTTTTGCAAATTACGCATTTATTATCATCTCTTAAAAATACATTTCTTCTGGTTTTCTTTAGATTGTTACTTCTAAGCTTACCCTTGATTCTTCGTTTTTCTTTTTCATATTCTTTAATATAATTATCTCTTTCAATGAAAGTAATTAATCCTAAATTACTTAATTTGAATAATACTGCTACAGGACTCCTTTGTATACAATGCACGTTTCTTTTTATCAGCCCTTCGGATATTTTCTTAAAATCTTTACCGTATTCTTCAAATAATTCTTTTACGGCGTATTCTTCATCCTTTATCCACTTCATATTGATCTATGGATGACAAATAATTTAAGTTTATGTATTTTTCAAAATGACTTCACTTTTATCTTCTTTAAACTTAAACTTTTTATAAAACTTAAATGCTCCAGCCTTCTTAGAAGTCATCACACTTATTGTTTTAGCTCCAACTTTTTTATATTCTTTCTGAATGAACACTAACAACTTGCTCCCAATTCCTTTTCTTTGATATTCAGTCTTTAGCCAAAATTCATCAATATAAATATCCTCCTTTCCCTCACCTGCCATCGAAATAAAACCAACAATTTTCTTATCAACAAATGCTAGATAAATAGTTCCAAAATTAAACATGTCCCCCACTCTTTTCTTGGCATCTTTAAGGGAATAATTTTGAGAGTAAGGTTTCTTGCTAGATTCTTCTAAGAATAATTCAACAACTTTCTTTAAATCTGTTTTTTTAGCTTTTCTTATTTTCATCATCAACCTCTCTAAATATTTAACGTTTCATGTTATATAAATTTAATTAAATAATGCGACAACTACACTATCCTTAATCAACAGCCTTTTGTTATTTGAATCTCTCCTTTGATGTGTTGATTAGATTTATATAATCTGGAAAGCTTAATAATTGAAGAGGCTGATAATGAAAATAAAAAACTTAAGTCCAGATGAAATATTGACAACTACTGACTTCCCAGTTTATAACACCAACACTTTAAAGATTTATTTTAAAATATGTAAGGAAAATTTAGAAAGTATTTTGCCACCTACCCCAGTCATCCCATTCTCCGTCGGGCTTCCATTATCAACAGGAAAAGATAAGAAATCCAAAGATTATAATAAAAGAATAAAAGAATATTTGAAAAAGAATAAAAAAGTAAAATATCTCATGGTCGACGGAAGTCACAAAACAACTGCATTAACATTAACTGGTAAGAAAATTCACGCGATGATTCTTAAGACAGATAAAGACATTTTAGAAGTTAAAGACTTAATCAAAGTAGGAGAAATTTTTGGAATATATAAAATAAAATCGACACGTGAAGAATTAAAAGAAAAAGCTAAGCACTACAAGAATACTAAGTTTTTTGAAACAGTTAAAGACAAAACAAAAAGAATGGTAAAAGAAAAAGTTATTCCAAATTATATGATTGATCATTCTGAGGGATTAAATAAATAGCAAATCAAACCAACAATTTACAAACTTATTGGACATCTAGAAACAAATTTCAAAACCGACGACGCATAAAAAACGAGCTACTTCAGATAACCACAAAACCTATATATCAAAAACACCACTAAGCCCCATGCAATATCTCATAGTAACGCTTCTCAAAGCTAAAGCAAAAACATACCAACAAAAATTATTATACAAAATCCCAAAAATCTTCAAAGCAAAAAGAGCAATTCTAAGAAAACCCCCTGCACACATAACTCTCAAATATTTTTTCAAAACAAAAAATATCAAACCAATTGAAGAATGCATCAAGGAATTCTGCAAGTCAAACAAAAAATCCAAATACAAAATAAAAGGTTTCAATCATTTCAGAAAAGATGTAATCTTCATGGACACAATCCCATCAAAAAAAATGAAGGACACACATAAAAGATTCTTAAAATATCTTACTGATAATACAAGAATCAAACTAACAAACATCGACAAAATCCCACACTATCATTCTTCAGTCGCACATAATGATATCAAAAAAGAATTCAAAGAAATATTTTCTTATGTTTCAAAATTAAACCCAAAATTCGATTGCGAATTTGACAACATTGCAATCTTGAAAATCCAAGACAATCTACTAAAAATCCATAAAGTTTATCCTCTGAAATAATCACTTCCCAGCATTCTTCCAAACATCATCAAAAACCTGCTCAAACGTCTTAGCAATTTTCTTATCACTAATTAAAAAAGCAACAGGCAACTTTCCAGTCATAGTTTGGATATACAACTTCTCACCAATAACGCCCCAGCCAGCTTCATTCTTTAAGTCAGCATACCTCACATCAACTTCCTTATTTTCCTTAGTTCTCTTCTTCCCAAGTGCCTTATCCTCAAATGGAAGAATCATCTGATACCGCCCTTTTAATTTCCCCCGAGCTTTATGGAACTCACCATAAAACCCAACCATATTCTCATACGCCTTTTTATTCTGAGTATAAACTTTTGTTACATTGCTATCGGTTTTAGAAATATAATCAGTCAACTCAAACCACATAGCCTTGACTCCAGAAATCCCCTCAAAATATTTATAATCAGCATATGACTCAGAGTCATCTTCAGGTTTCTTTATATTCTTAATCAATTCATAGACCTCCTTTCTTTCCCCATCTATTTCCTTACCCTTCTCAATAAATAACTCATTCAAAACATCAGGAGAAGAAGGCATAAATATTTTAATATTATTCTTCAATTTATAACTAACAAGTCCCATTTCCACTAGCCTATCAAGAATTTGATAAATATTTGATGACGCTATTCCAGTTTCCTTACATAGAACGCCCGTCTGAGATTCTTTCATCTTAAGAAGAGCCAAATAAGTTCGAGATTCTTGACTAGTCAAACCAACCTTCGCTAAAATTTCTTCAAATCTTCCATCCATACTACTATGCTATATAGTAGCGAGTATTTAAGTATTGTTATTTTACTATGATTACTATGAGTAAAATGAAATGCAGTAATTGCGAATATGATTGGGAAAATAGAAAAGAAAAACCAAAAGAATGTCCTAGATGTAAGCATAGGCTGGATTATCCAAGAAGTAAAAACTTAAAAACAAGTAAACCCCTTAAATTAAATAAAGAGGTAAGGGGATGAAAAATTCAAAATACTTGATAATTGGACTTGTAGCAATAATCTTAATTGTAGGATTATTTTTTATTATAAACAATCAACCTGAAGAAAAAGAACTTAATATTGTAGCTTGGATAGGTTATGATGAAGCAGATTTTTTAAGACCATTTGAAGAGAAATATAATGTCAAGGTTAATGTAAAAACTGCGGTTGGAGATCCTAATGTTGTTTCTTTATTAGAGCAATCCCCAGAAACATATGATTTAATTGTTGTAGGTCCAGAAACGGTTCCAAAACTTTACGCAAAAGACTTACTAGAACCATTAGATAAAGACAAATATCCTGTTGAGAATTTCATAGAACCATTAAATGATTTTCCTTTCGTAACTATTGATGGAAATACTTATGCTATTCCAGTAAGATGGGGTTCAAATGGTATTTTGTATAATCCAAAATATTTATCCGAAGAAGACGTGAGTTCTTATTCAATTTTATGGGACGAAAAAGTCAAAGGAAAGGTAGGGATTTGGGATTACTATATTCCAAGTATGGGTGTAATAAGTAGATACTTGGGAAACGAAAAAGCACATGATATTTCAAATGAAAAATTAAGTGAATTGGGAGAAACCTTGAGCACACTGAAACCACAAGTGAGGGCAATCTTAGCAAGTGGTGCAGATGTTCATACTGCCTTAGCTAATGAAGAAGTTTGGATTGTTCCTGGGGGCGGAGAGTGGAATGTGGCAGTATTAAAAGAACAGGGACACGATATTGCATGGGCTGTTCCCGAAGAGGGCGGTTTAATGTGGGCGGAGTCAATTTCTATTGTTAAAGGAGCCAAAAATAAAGATATGGCAGATAAATTTATAGAATATATAACATCTTCAGAGGGACAGGCAATTGTTGCTTGGAGAAAGGCATACATCGGAATTCCTGCAAACAAGGACGCATTTGAATTACTATCAGAAAATCAGCAAGATATAATGCAAGCCCACAATGCAGAAGAAGCTCAGGAATTAGCTAAACAAGTTTCAGTTAGAAGTTTACCAATACAACAAGAAGAGCAAGAATGGCTAGATGTTTGGCAAAATTTCAAGGCAGGTGTTTAAAATGAATTCTAATAAACAGGGACCCAAGATGTTTGATCAAAAAGCAGAATTTGCTGGAATTAAATTAGAAGTTGATCCAATTAATAGAAAAAGAATTGAAACAAGTGATAACGTTATGGCTATGTTCTACGAAGAACAACCATTTATGTGGGAGTATGTAAAAAAAGAAATTGCAAAAACAATTGCAAAAATTAAAGATAAAGAAAAAATAGACTTTTTAGATATAGGAACTGGGAGTGGTGTTTGGTCGATTCTTGTTTCCAAGAATATCAAGCAAGCAAAAAAAGTTATAGCGTTGGATAAAAGCCCAAGAGCGATAAAATGGGCGAAATTAAATGCAGAGGCAAATAAAGTTAAGTTTAATGTTATCGAGGCATTTTATAATATTTCCATTGCTCCATATAAATCTTGTAAGGTAATCGGAATTTATGCCCCATATCATCTTTATCCTCCAGAAATGGAACTTGATATCCCTCAACATGCAAGAGGCGGAGTATTAGGTCAACAGGTATTCAAGGAACAATTAGTTGGAGCGAATTATCACTTAGCAGATGGGGGAGCAATTGTATTTAATCAAATGTGTCTAGGAAGAAAAGGAAAACCAGAATTTGTTAGATATATTCCAGAATTAATAGAGGGGGTCTCTCTAGAATATACAAACATTTTTCCTCCAATAAAAACAAAGTTATTCCTTTCAAAAATTTATCCTAAAAAATATTCAAAATGGATAAATCAAGTTTCAAAAAAGTTTCCTGAATTATATTATTGTGATGGAATTATTAAAAGAGATGGGAAAAGAAAGATAAGAGAATTTAAGCATAAAATTCCTTTAATTGGAAGATCGTGGACGGACAGGATAAAGCTGCACTACGAAATTGCAAAGCACGGATTAAAAAATGGAAAATGAAAGACAAAAGAAAACAAAATATTTTTTTGGAATTCCATTTTTCTTATGGTATTCTTTCATAATTATTATTCCATTTATAATCTTATTCGTAAACAGTTTTTTTTCATATAAGAATTTTAGAATAATAAAAAGTCTAACTTTTGATAATTATATAGAAATATTTTCTTCTAAAATCTTCTATACAAGTATTTTGAATTCGCTTAAAATATCTTTGATAACCACGGCAATAGTTATTATCATCTCCTTTTTGGTGGCATATTTTATTTACACTAGAGTAAATCCAAAATATCAAAGAATCTACATCTTGGCACTCTTACTCCCACTATTAACAAACTACCTTCTCAGAAGTTATTCTTGGTCTCTAATACTATCAAATTCAGGAATTGTGAACTGGACATTATTAAAATTACATATAATCCAAGAGCCCCTACAACTTCTGTTTTCAGAATTTGGAATAATTATTGGTCTAGTCGCATATCTTTCGCCAGTCGTTATCCTAATAATTTATTTAGGATTAACAACAATAAAAAAAGAGACAATAATCGCCTCTGCAGATCTTGGTGCGAACGAGGGAAAGACAATTATGAAGATAGTTATCCCTCAAATAAAAAAATTCCTAGCTATGAGTATTTTCTTTTCCTTTATTATTTCATTCAGTGATTTTGTTATCCCCTCCATCTTAGGCGGTGGAGCAGTCTATACATATTCCTTTAATATTATTGACACATTAAATATCAACAATTTGCCAAAGACAGCTGCATTGGGAGTCATAATTTTATTGATATTTATTCTTATTGCATCACTTTTGTTTAAAGTATTCGGAGGAAAAAATGAGTAACCCGATAAAAGAAATCATCTACAAGATATTTATTACGTTATTTTATTTATTTATTTTCTCTCCAGTTATCTTGTTAGTGATTTTCTCATTTAATGCCGATAATTTTCCGACCCTTCCATGGAAAGGCTTTACACTTGATTGGTATACTGGATTATTTTCTAATGCATCAATGATAGAACCGTTGCTGAATAGCCTAGTCGTAGCCTTTTCTGTTGGAATACTAGCTTTAGTAATTGGTTTTTTTGGAGCAAACTATTTTTATAAATCAAAGGCAAAATCAAAGAATCTTTTACTCGGATTATCCTTTGCCCCAGCATTGACACCAGCAATTCTTCTTGGAATTAGTTTCATAACATACATGAGATTTTTATCATTACAGCCGTCCATGTTAAGTATAATTATTTTTCAAACTGCATTTTTCTCACCCATCGCCCTAGTTTTAATTTACTATGGCTTAACAAAAATTGATAAAAATATTGAGAATGCGTCTTATGATTTGGGAAGCAATACTTTTTCATATTATTTTAATGTGCTGATTCCAATCTTAAAATGGAATCTTATAGGTGTATTCCTTTTAATTTTTGCATTTTCATGGGATGAATTTATTATCTCTTGGTTTGTTTCTGGTTTCTATTCAACTATCCCAATAAAAATCTGGGGTGCAATGAAAACATCCATAAGCCCCGAAATAAATGCCCTTGGAAGTATAATTTTATTAACCTCTTTTGCCATTTTAATCATAGCACAATATTTAATATTTAAGAGGTATAAAAAATGAGTAAGCTAAAAATAAAAAATCTCTCTAAGTCATACGAGGATAATCAAGTTCTGTCAAATTTATCTTTGGAAATTGACAAGGGAAGTTTTACAGTTATAGTGGGTCCGAGTGGTTGTGGCAAAACTACTTTATTGAAATGTGTTTCTGGCGTTGAGAACCCAGAGAAAGGAAAAATATTTTTAGATAATTCCGAAATAACTCAAAATCCTCCCGAAAAAAGAAACATCTCTATGGTCTGGCAAAATTTAGCATTATTTCCACACCTTAATGTTTACAAAAATATCGAATTTGGACTGAAATTAAAAGAAAATAACAAAGAGGATACAAGAGAAAAAATAAATAATTTATTAAAATTGACTGGGTTAGAAAAATATAAAGAAAAGTTTCCTTCTGAGTTAAGTGGTGGCGAGAAGCAAAGAGTCGCTATTGCAAGAGCCTTAGCGGTTAATCCAGAAGTTGTTTTACTTGATGAGCCCTTCTCTTCTCTTGATGCTAGAATTGCACTTATTTTAAAGAATGAGATTAAGTCTTTGCAAAAAAAATTAGGAATAACTTTTATTATGGTTACGCACAACATAGCGGAGGCATTTATGTTGGCAGATAAAATTATTATTATTAACAATGGAAAAATTGAACAATCAGGAACACCCGAAGAAATTTATAAAAGTAAAAATGATTTTGTTAGTAGATTTATTGGGCATCAAGTTTCCGTTGAAGTATTTAGAGGGATAGAAGGAATGAAATTGATTTTTGAAGACATGTTAAATTATCCTATTTGTAGATTTATCGCAGGTGGTGCTGGTGGAGGAGTTTCTACACATATGCCAAAATTCTGGAAAGAGTATAATAAAAGAAGAATCGAAAAGAAAGTACTTTGGCAAGACCTTTTAGCCAAGGGGGTATTTTTTCCAGATTACGAAAAATACAGGAAAAACAAGAAGCTTCTCATAGAAAAAGAGCACTATGACTTTAGAGGGATGCCAGAGGAAATCAAACATCGCCCCCATGTAATCTTCCTATACGGAGAGAAAGTCGTTAATGTCATATGGGCAAAGGAACCGCTAGCCTTCATGATAGAAAATAAAAATGTGTTTGAAAATCACCTAGAATATTTTAAATATTTATGGGCAAGAGCGGATAAGAAGTGATATCCTTATAAGATTTAAACCATACAAAAATATATGAAAACTGAAATAAGAACAATCAAATCCCTATCTGAATCTGAGATGAAATTAATGAACATCTGGATGAAAAAAGAATTTGGTAAAAAATATATTAGAAAATTTAAAAAATATTATCCATCTAATGCAAGGTGCTTTTTTATTAAAGATAAAAACGAAATTATTGCCTTTGGTATATTGAACCCACTTATTGCCGAATATCTAGGGAAGAAATATAAATTTTTTGGTGTGGGAGATATATTGACTATTAGAAGGGGCAAGGGGTATGGAAGGACTTTAATGAAAGCCATAATAAAACATCTAAGAAAAAACAAAATAACTGGAATTGGATTTTGTGCGAGAAAGAACACCTCTTTTTATAAGAAAGTAGGAATGAAATCAAAAAAAGATTTGATGAAGCGTTTTAGATATAGAAATCCAAAAAACAAAAGACTTTCACCTGTTAAAAATGGAGATGGAATATTTTATGAAAATGATAACTTTATGGAAAAAATTCTAGAAACTAAAGAGCCTATTTATCTAAGCATTAAGCTTTGGTAATAATTTAGGTATTCCTCTAATCGCCTCAACTAATCATACTATCAACCTTAATCTTATGACCTTCCAATATCCCGTTTCCAAGAATTTCATCAACCTTATGAAGCATATCACTTAAGCTGTTATCATCT
>Ga0008651_10000458_pt1 | contig 25615 bp, 27 predicted proteins | sample SaaInlV_200m_DNA_6_FD_59173 | JGI IMG/M metagenome (GOLD analysis project Ga0008651, IMG submission 59173) | Marine microbial communities from expanding oxygen minimum zones in the Saanich Inlet - SI037_S2LV_200m_DNA | ecosystem: Environmental > Aquatic > Marine > Intertidal zone ...
ATATTGGAATCCAATTAGTAGTGAACTCTACGATCCATTTGATGGGAAGAAAGATTTAAATGAAAAGTTAATTAGATTTATAGGTGATCCAAATACTAGGATAAAAGAAGATGCTCTTAGACTACTTAGAGTAATCAGGTTCAGATCTCAAATTAATGGTCAGTATCATCCAGATACTTTTAAAGCACTCCATCTTAATGCTAAAAGTGTATTAATTCTTTCTGGCGAGAGGAGATTTAAGGAGTTAGAAAAAATGTTACTTGGCCCACATCCAGAAATTGCATTCGAAGACCTTTGGGAAACAGACATTATTGAATATTTAATTCCAGAGCTACATGCATGCAAAGGTGTAGGGCAACCGTCTAAATGGCACGGCACCAGAGACGTCTGGGAGCACTCCATGGCAACAGCAGCCTCTTTTACAGACGATCACAATGCAGACGTACGTTGGGCAGCATTACTTCATGACATAGGAAAGCCAGCTACATTTAGCATAGAAGATGACCGTATCCACTTTAATAATCACGCTAAAACTGGGGCTGAACTCACTTCTAATCTTTTAAGTAAATTGCAATGTAATTCAAAAAGGAAAGATAAAATCAGCTGGCTTATAGCTCATCACATGATGATGGCTACTTTTGAGGATCTAAGTGTAGAAAGAAAGTCCCATTGGTACTATCACCCATGGTTCATGGAGCTACTCCAAATATTCTGGCTAGATATCGCCGGTGGAGTAACAGAGGACTTCAGTTTTTACGAAAGTATAATTAAAGACTACAACAAATTTCTGGACGAACACCCATTACCACCAAAACCAATACTAACTGGCAAAGACGTGATGGAGATCCTTGGAATCCAACCAGGTGAAAGAGTAGGGGAGATAATGAAACTTTTATATGACGCACAGATTAATAAAGAAGTAACATCTAAAAAAGAGGCAACCGAGTTTTTAGAAAATCTAAAGAAATAAACTTAGCTCAAGTTATCGTCTTCATCGGGAAAAACATAAGGACCAGTATCTTCTTCATTAATATTTGCAATTTCATCATCTGATGGGAATTCACCCATTTCAAATGATAGTGTTCCAAGACCATTTGCTATATCTGATAATTCACCGTCTTCTTCCTCTGTACCTAAAACCATATCAACTGATAAAGCTTCGCCCATTTGATAAGTAATAACCTTATTTCCAATCTTTGTTTTGTGAACAGCTAGTTCAACCTCCTTTCCATCTACTAAATCATGTAAGTTAATTCCAAGCAATCTAATATCTTCTCTAAAAATATCATTTCTCATTAGGGCAATTGTTATTCGAGGTTCATGTGATTCAGCAATGTTTACAGCATATGGGGCAATAACTCTTTTCACCTCTGCGCATATTTGAACCCTTTCTCGGATAGCAGATTGCAATAATCTGGCATCAGAATCTGTATCTGACCAATAACTTGTAGAGTCTATATTTTTAATGTAGCAATCCTGTGCTTCTTTAACAGCTCGCATTTCAACAAGTAAATAACTATTACTCAAGAAATGCAAACTTTATAGACTATTGTACCAATCTTCTAGATCGAAGTCTTTTCGACTAAAGAATTTCATGCACCTAGAAAGTCTATGAAGAGGTCTATACAGCATTCTTTCCTGCATCTGTTTTGCAAGTCTAAATGAAAGTGCTGGTCTAGCTGCCTCTTCAATTTCCTTTGCAAATTCCTGAAAGGGAGTTTCTTCTTTATCTAATTTAACTACATCGAGCGGAGTCATTGGTTTTTCTACTCTGGTTCGATCTATTGTGCTTTCTTTTAGTAGGCTTGCCATTCTTTTACGACTAAATCCATCAACAATTAATTTAACATGGTCCCTTCCTTTGTAATCCATTAGAGTCCTCATTTGATCAACAGAGTTAAAAGAACTCTCAAGTATTATGGGTTTTTCTAACCCCTCCATAAATTCTTTTGGGATAACATCAGTCCAGACTCTTTTATATATTTCTGATCCAGATATTCTATCACTATTTACTTTATGTTGTTCACCATCAGAAGAAAATAACGTAGCTCTATGCGAAACATCAGGGTTATCTATTGTAACTGCAAAAAGCGCAGCAGACACTGCTGCAGAAATTCTTAATACTAATTCTGGGTGCTCCTTAGCTAGACTTGCGACTACACCTACATATTCACCCTGAGTAATTTTTCTTGAATTACTAGGATTAGACCTAGTCAAAAGCATATTAATAGCTTCCTTTTCTCTTCGTACATCAGAGGGATCCCTATCAGACGTAAAGTCTCTTGGGAAGGCGACAACGTAGCCTGATGATATTGGTGAAATAAGCATGTATTAAAAGTAAGTTGGTATATTGTAATGATTTATCAAGATATGTCAATCTCTTAACTTTTATTAACTTAAACAGTGCATTCTATCTATTCTAAGCCTCAATATACCTTTAAGGGTTTTAACTAAAAGGTTGAAAGGTATATCAGATTGATATATACTTTGTGTATGGAAGATTCAATTTCTCAATTAAGCATACTTAAAGCAGTATCAAATGATAAAAGGCTGAAAATACTTAAAGAATTAAAGCATAAACAAAGTGCAAACGTTACGGAAATCTCAGAATGGTTACAAATAAGTATTCCTGCATGTTCAGAGCACCTTAAGCAGATGGAAGACGCAAATGTATTAGTAGCTAAAAGAAGGGGAATGAATGTTATTTATAGACTCCCTTTAAAAATCGACCCAATATCGCAATTGGTTATAGCAAATTTGTAATAAGTATTGCTACAATACATATGTAGCAAAGATTATTTTTTGGTAATATTAAATAAATCAGATCCTTATATCATTGCAGACAAAAATGGGCCACTAGCTCAGTTGGTCAGAGCACCAGACTTATAAACTGGCGGTCCTGAGTTCAAATCTCAGGTGGCCCACCATTCGACTCGTACCGCAAGTGCGGTACTCGCTCATAGTAAGCCATTAACAAAAACTATATCTAACCTATCCTCTCTACAATTAAGAGAAAATCAACCTTTGCTGTTGCACCCATAAATTGAAATGTTGGTTTAACATTCGGAATTATGGAAATAACCTCTTCATGAAGGCTATTTAAGAATTGCTCCAGATTTTGCTGCATATTGTCACGTTTTACATCTAAACGATGAACTTTGAAATTATTCATGTTAATAATAGTATTTAAATTAATAAAATTAGTAAATAAAATAAAAACCCCTCCAATACAGAAGGGGATTTAATCTAAATGTGAACTAGTGACTATTTTTCTAAAACTACCTCTACTTCCATCTTTTGGTTAGTATCAGCTAGTTTGATCTCTACATTGTGAGTTCCAATAGACTTGATCTGATCAGAGATAGAAATTGCATCTTCTTTTACTTCGATTGAATGTTCTTTCTTAAGCTCGTCTACAATACATTTCTCTGTAAGAGCTGCATATAGCTTTCCTGTCTTTGTAGCTTTACGAGCGAATTTAAGAACTTTACCTTGTAATACGTTAGCTGCAGACTGCTTAACTGCTAATTCCTTAGCATTCTGTTCTGCTCTGTGTCTAATCTGATCTGCATATCTTCTGCGAACAGTTGGAGTTGCAACAATAGCTTCTCTGTTAGGTAATAGTCTATTTAGGGCATATCCGTCTCCTACGACTAGAAGGTCGTCTTTCTTTCCGATCCCCGGTACGTCTTGTAATAGTAGAACTTCCATATAAATATTTGGAAAATTAAAGCCGCGATATGTTAATCAAGTAAAGGCTCCTTGTCAACACCAGTTATGCAATTATGTATTCAAACAGCACTTTTATTGCATTATATCAATGAAAAAAGCCATGGGATGAACGATATCCAGCTTTTATTGGCAATAAATGTTCTCTCTTCCTTTAGAAACCAACGTTGGAGAGTTAGGAATCTATCTGAATGGAGAGAAGGGGATCCAAGCTCTACTCCTTGCAGGTTCTTTACGTATGCAAATGTATATAGAGGTGAGTATAGGAATATTGCTGGTACATCTTGTTTTAATACTTCATCTAGCTCATCTAGGGACTCTTGTAGCTCTTCATCTGTATCTGACTTACGAATTAGTTCCAGTAGAGAATCCGCCTCTAAGGATGAGTATTGTGAGAGATTATATGCATCTATGCGTAGGTCTGATCGCTTATCTGTAAATTGCTGCATATTGCTACTGTGCCAATATGCGTAACTATCTAAATTATCTAGTAATGATTGTCCGAACAATAAGATGTCGTAATCCCTATCTATAAGTTTTTCCTCAAACTTAGATCTGGTTTTAGGTACATCAATTCCAATATGAACACCTAGTGGCTCCCAATGTTTTTTAATCAATTCTGCAATTTCTTTATATTGAGGAGGATTTTCGGTCGTAAGTAAACGTAATGAAAGCTTTTCGCCTTTATCATTAACTCTTATGTCATAAGGATCTGTACTTAACCTTCTTCTTAACATTCCATCTTCTATATAAAGATCTGCGGTAGTAATTCTATCTTCAAAAGGAACGCTCCCATCTCTAGATTCAATAAAATGAGCTAGTAATCGTTGTTCTTCTGCAGCTCGCTTAAAAGACTTTGAATTTGTTGTTCTCCACAAATATGCAGAATCAATCGCATTACCTTTGCTATCTACTAATTTTAACAAGTTTTCACCCGGTAAAATGCTTCCTGTTTGACCATTAGTTGGCAAAGCTACAATCCATGCACCAGTCATTGATGGGTGTGGCTCCAGAAGAACATCATTAAGTGTTGATCCTTCATCTGTATCTAAAGTAGATCCTGTTAGAATTAATGCCGCACCAGTGGCTAGGTACGCAATTGGCTCAACCTGTAAAGCACCTACTGCATTTACTTCTCGCTGTTCCAACGCACGTTGCAATCTAACCTTTTGAGGAAGATGCCAATCAGAACTAAACAAAGCACCTTGGGCAGAATTAGAATCAAACTGATACCTCCAGTCTGAAGTATCAATCTCTAGCAATGGAGTATCTATAATTATTTTCTCGTTAATTGAATCTACAATTGCCTGTTTATTTGTTCCAAGTTGTAATCCCAACCTAAGTTTCAAATCTTGTAAGACAGGATTGTTTACATTAAAGAAGAGTGCGACATATTGAGGCAATGTATATTGCGCAGCTGTAAAGTTCTTTGGGATTATTGGATCACCTTGGTCATTCCTAGGAACCAATCTGACTCCATCCAGATTCCTGATATCCGATAATAATGTCGTATAGTCTGGGAATATACGGAATATTGCTCTTTCTAGATGAAACTCATCTCCAAACATTCTTGGGAACCTTTCTAGTGTTACCTCTGTAGATAGTTCTGTTTGAACCATTCCTTTAAATTTATAAGGGCCTGCTCCTATTGGATTAAATCCAAAATCTAAGGCTTGATCTAGTTTAGATATTGGGACTCCTTCAAAAGCTCCATCTGGCAATAAGCCGATAGTTAAGTTACTTGCAAAGAATCTATAAGGTTCGACTAAAGAGAATCTAACTTTTCTGTCACTCAATTTATCTATTTCTACTCCCAAGAAGTTTTGCCTTAAAAGTGAGTTAGAAAAATCTTCATCTTGAATAGTAGTAAATGTATAGATAACATCATCAGCTGTAACTGGGTGAGGGGACTCTAACGTAGAATCATGCCAATATAGATTTTCCAGTAACTCTATTGTGAATATTTTCTTATTATCACTTACTGTTAAAGTCGCTAGATCATCCTCAATTTTACCAGTAGATGGATTATATTTTTGCAATCCAGAGAAAACTAGAGAAACAATGTCTCTGTTAACATCATTCTTTACGGTAAACCAAGGCATTAGCGGCTGCAGTTGCCCTACAGAGCCCTCAATATATGTTCCACCTTCTGCCGGTACCAATATTGTGTTTTGTACGTAGAACTTCCTAAGCAAAATTAAACCACTTAAAAAAAAGAGTAATAATAAAGCAGGAAGTATGTAGCGCGACAATGAATAGGTTCTCGGCATGCTAAAAAGGGTTAATGTAGATCAATACAAGTTTTAATTAGCCGACGTACCATTGAAGAACACTCAAGCTGAAGAAAGAAATACTCAATACAATGGTTAGATTGTAAATGAGCTTTTCTGCTCCTCTGCGTTGAATTACTGCTAGTTCTCCACTACCTCCAAAAGTTGCAGATAGTCCAGATGCTCTGTGCTGAACAACAATGCATCCGATAAGAAGAATAGAAACTATGATTTGGATTACTGTAATCATTAAAGAGATTGTACAGAATTAGTTTATAAAGAACGAGAAAAAAAGAGATGAAAGGAGATTAAAAGAAAAACTTCAAATAAAGGGAATAAATAGTTAGAATAATTACAATATTCCATACTACTTATGAATTTTGTAATTAATCCAAAAGTATTTGAAAACTTCCCCGATCTATCTGTAGGTGTAATTATTGCTACAGATATAGATAACTCTTGTAAATCTCCAGAAATTGAAGAAATGCTCCGAAATGAAGAAGAATCAATAACAAAAAGACTAGATATTGATTCCTATAGAGATAATCCAAAACTATCAGCACTGCAAGAAGTGCACAGATCTTTTGGCAATAATCCAAATAAGTTCCCACCATCAATCCAGGGACTTGTTAAAAGAATATTAAAGGGCGGATCACTGCCGATTATTAATCCTATTGTTGATCTGTATAACATAATTTCATTGCGACACCTCGTATGTGCTGGCGCAGAAGATTTTGATACTTGCTCAGGTGACATACAATTGGACTATGCGAATGGAACAGAATCATTCATTCCATTAGGAGAAAATGTCGAAGATCCTCCAAAAGAAGGAGAGCTAGTTTACAAAGATGATATTGGAGTAATTTGTCGTAAGTTAAATTGGAGAGAAGGGGATCGAACAAAGATCACTGATGGAACAAAAAATGCTCTTATTGTCCTAGAAGGGTTCTCACCTTTTGCCAAAGAAGACTTAGAACAAGCTTTGAATGAATTATCTGAATATTTGATTAAATATTGTAATGCAGAGACCAGCATAAAAATTCTGACTAAGGAAATTCTAGAATGTTCTGTTAAATAGGAGATTTTAACTAATTTATAGGATCATTCACAATTATCTTTTTGAATACTGCAATATAACAATTCCTTCTGCGGAAGAGAATGTATCTAAATGTAGTTTGATTGTTGGATTGTCTTTTAGGAATAATGGCCTGCCACTACCTAAAATAATAGGGATAACCCCAATAACAAATTCATCAACTATATCCTCTTTCAAGAAAGGGTCTGTCAGACCAGCCCCGCCCCATAACCAGATATCCTTGCCTTCGTCTTCTCTTATTTCGAGTATCTTACTGCAAATATCTCCATTAATACGTTCAACATTATCTTTAGTGTTTTTGAGTTCCTTAGATGATGCGACATAGATTTTTTTATCTTTGAATACATCCAATGATTCCGCTGGGCAATCTAGATATGCATTCTTGCCCATTACAATTGTATCTACTGAATCTACAAATTCAGGGAAATCAAATTGATTTTCAGTATTTGTTTTATTGTCTCCATCTCCAATTATCCAAGCAAATCCTCCATCTTCATCAGCAATAAAGCCATCTATACTGATTGCCAAATTAAGGATTATTTTTCTTTTCATTGGTATTGGAGGGAAATATAGATGGAAGAGTTTTAAATGGGCTAACAATATATTAATGCTATTTCCATTCTCCATTAATAAGATTCTCTTTCTTTTCTTGTGTCCATTTCTTAATTTGTATTTCCCTTTTCCTTGCATCAGATTTTTCAATAAATGGATCTGAAGTATACAAAAGCTCAAACGGGCCTTGATTTATTGCAAATCTAGAGCCATTACCAGAATTATGCTTGATAATTCTTTTTTGTGGATCAGTAGTTATGCCAACATAATATCTATTGGTTCGAGACTTTGCTATATATACATACCAAGACATAGCGTTTTAGTATACATAAAAAGGTCCTTCGATTCAGCGCTACGCGCTTCACTCAGGATCATTCGAGTCTTTATGAAAGAGAATGGTTTACCATCCTTCGACAAGCTCAGGATAAATGAGCAAAAAAATAGAGTCGAAATGGTTAACCATGAGCGAGGCACAAAGTGCCGAGTCGAATGGTGGGCGGCATAGGAATCGAACCTATGACCTTCCGGGTGTAAACCGGACGCTCTAAACCAACTGAGCTAGCCGCCCTAAAATGCGATACGGGTTATTAAAGGATCAAGTGCTGCTGCTTCCTGCCGACCGAAGATTCCGCGTCTTATCCACCGAAGACCCGAAGGGCGAAGGTGGAAGCGGAACGTAGGTGGGAGCTAGCCGCCCTCAAGCGAAGGTATTTAATCAAATTTTAGGCAAAACTCCAAGTAAATTACTTAAAGCTTTCAATATTAGTCTAATATACTTGACATGAGTTTGATAAGTTATTATAGTACTCTCCAATTTATTACCATACTTTTTCAGATGGATCGCTTAATAAACCGCCTAAAAACAGTATCAGCATTACTAATCGTATCTGCAGTAATAACAGTTATGCACAGCGCAACTGTGTCTGTTCCAGCATATAGCGTAAATGCAGCATCCACAGAATGTGCAGATGGTATAGACAATGATTTCGACGGACTTATAGATTATCCTCAAGACTCTGAGTGTCTTTCTTTACATGACAATTCAGAAGGCCCTACTGGTCGTGGATTATTTATTGAAGTATATGACGGTCTAGATACAGTAAAACAATCAGGAAATATTACGTATACTATTAAGCTCCAGAACGAACGAATTAAGCAGAGAGAAATTGATGTTAGATTGTTTATTCCTCATCAAACAAATTATCTATCTGCAAGTAATGGAGGGTACAGAGATGGAGACTATGTTATATGGAGAAACGTAACAGTCTATTCAGGTAGAGAAAGAGAGCTATATGTGAATGTCTCTGTAAAACCAAGAACACCAATTGATCTACTAGTTGTTGCAGAAGTTGTTTCTGAAGGACAGAAAGTATTTGATACAACTAGAGTTGTAGAAGGGAAGGCACAACAAAACCTACATCCAGTTAAGCTTTCTGTTAGTGATGGCAGAGCGTATGCAGAACCAAGAGAAAAACTAACTTATAAAATAGTTGTAGACAACAGTGCAGGAGAGACAAAGGAATACAGACTACAAGCTACTGTGCCTTCTCACTTAGAATATAATAGTGCTAGTGGTAACCCAGAAAAGAAATCAAAAAACGTTACATGGCCAGAAACAACTATAAGTGCAGGAGACATGCATGAATATATCCTAACAGCAACAGTAGATAGAGACGTTCAGGATGGAATCCCAGTACAGTTGCGTGTTTCTACAGCAGAAGGATTTGCAAGTGATACAACAAGTATAAACAAGGGTCTGCTAGACACTGCATTTAATGTTCACGTAACAGACGGTTACTCAACAATTACCAGTGAAAATATTGTTACTTATAAGATATTTGTTAAAAACAGAACATCTAAATTAGCAACAGAAGTAGATGTAAACAACGCACTTCCAAGCTATACAGAATTTGTTTCTGCATCAGAAGGAGGATATTGGACAGGTACAAATATTAGATGGCAGGGACTAACAATTAGTCCAAATGGAGAAAGAACACTAACTGTCAGTGCAAGGATAAGAAAAGATGCACCTCTTGGAGAAGTTCTAAAAAACAGAGTAGAGGTAAGAGGTAATACCGCAGTTGACTCAACTAGAGTTCACACTGAGTCACTTGTATCTTCAGATAACCAATTAATCTCAACTTCTTCTAGAATTGTTCTAAGGAAGATTGCAGATAGTAGCGAGGTACAGCCAGGTGAATCACTTGGATACACAATCTATTTAAAGAACAACACCAAGCAAACGTTCAAAAACGTATTAGTAAGAGACAAAATGGATACTAGATACATGAGAGTACTAGGATCTACCTATGGAAATATGGAAGGTGATCAACTTGTATGGAACATTCCATCACTAAGCCCAGGGGAAGAATGGAAAGTTAGATATACCGTTCAAGTTTCATCCCGTGTTCCACATGGAATAATTATGAACAATGTTGTTTCTGTAAGCGGAGAGGGTCTAGAAACATTCTCTTTAACAGAGAGAGTCCAAACAGGAAGTACAGGAGTAATGACAAGCTTGCCTCCTACAGGAGCAGGATTCGGTGAAATATTCGTAAGCATTACAGGGCTACTAGGAATTGCAGTTACAGCAATGCAAAAGAAGCTATACCTTCTATCCTAAAAGGATTAACAAACGCTTATTGAATAGCAGAGAAGATATCTCTCATTAGATCTACAATAGTAGAAAAGTCTAATTCAAAAGGAATATCTAATAAATTTGCTATAAAACGAACTAAGAAATAAGCGATAAAGGATACAAACAAACCGATTATTGCGAATCGTATAGTTTGTACTGATTTCTTTATCTTCTCCTCATTTCCTGCAGAAAGAATGAAGGATATTCCGCCAAATATGATGTAAACAAGCGATAGGATGGTTGCAGCGATGAGTCCTAGGGCTACAAATGTACCAACCATTTCTACAATGCTTGCATTTTCTAGCATTTCTCTAAGCATAAATATGAGGGGAATGGATCAAACTTGAGAAGGTTCTTCTACCTTTAAATTCACGCGTTTAGCTGAATCACTTCCTATTACTCTTAACAGTGTACGCAGAGCCTTGATGGTTTGTCCACCTTTACCGATCAGCTTACCCATATCTGCGTCAGCTACTTTTATAGTATGCAAGATTCCTAGATCATCTTCTCTAGATTCTAGAGAGACACTATCTGGTTCTTCTACTAAGTTACCTAGAACATATTTAAGAAACTCCTCACCTGGGAGCTGTGCATCATTATTTGTAGATGTATCGTCCATGTCAGTGCGGGGGGAAGTGAGACGATTAAGTTTATTATGCGATTTTAAGCTTCGGTTTCTTTCTTTTCTTCCTCAGCTGGAGCTTCTTCTACTTTTTCTTCAGCCACTGGCTCTTCTTTTACTTCTTCTACTGGAGCTTCTTCAACCTTTTCCTCGGCTGCTGGCTCTTCCTTAACTTCTTCTTTTGGCTCTTCTTCTGTTTTTACCTCCTCAGCTGGAGTTTCCTCTGCAGGAACCTCTTCCTTCTTTTCTTCTTTTGGTTCTTCTGCAGGAGCTTCTTCTACTTTTTCTTCAACAACTGGCTCTTCTTTAACTTCCTCCTTTGGCTCTTCTGCAATTGGTGCTGGAGCTGGTGCCTCTTCTGGCTTCTCTTCTGGTTCCTTTTTAGGTTTCTTCTTAGTATATGTATCAATGTATTTCTCTAAACCTTTCATACCAGCGTTATTAAGCAAACGAGCTGCTGTATTGCTAGGTGTAGCACCATTTGAAATCCAATTAGCTACTCTGTCTTCTTTATATTCAAAAACAGATGGATCTCTGGTTGGTAGGTAATGACCAAGTAATTCAATAAACTTTCCTTTTACAGGGTTGGATTTCTCTGCAACTACCAATCTGTATGATGGGCTGTTCCTTTTGCCGGTTCTCTGAAGTCGAATTACAAGCATAAAATTATGAACTCTTTAATTACAAAAGTGCAAAAGAGCTCGCAAAGTCTACCAATCAGGCGAAACTGTGCAAGTGGAAATGCGTATTTTTTAGTAATTTCTTGAAATTGCATCAAGATCTTACTATACGAATATCCTCAATATGTATGTCTGGCATGGATGATTTCAAATATATTTTAAGTTCAGCTAAATTGTCTCTGCACTCCTGAGATGCACAGGAATGCTCTGAAACTATAGAAACAATGCCATTGTTAAATGAAACAACTTTTAAATATAGAGCAATATCTTGATGATTATCCGAAAACCATTCTTGAACTGTCCAACAAACATGAGCAGCCTGAGCATGTTTATGGAGTCCGCGCTTATTTAGGACTTTCGGCATTAATGATCGTATATGTTCCATAGTTTGAGTTTATTGTACTTGGTTTGCTTGTAACAATATAGATTGAGTCTCTAATGCGACGTCTTTCCACAATCTATTAGATGGTTCTACAAAATCGGGAGCTACAAAGTTTTTAAAGGCTTCAGCAAAAGCAGCAATATTTGGTTCTACCAATAAAACACCTGGCGCACCAAGTTCCTTTATTGCAGTTGAATTGCTTGCAATAACAGGACATCCGCAAGATCTAGCCTCTAATATTGGCAAACAAAAACCTTCATACAAAGATGCAGTAACAAATGCTCTAGCTTGCGAATATATATGTGGTAAATCTGAATCTGCAACATTCTTTATCTTCTTCACCTCAGCAGGGGATTTAAGTTTTTCTGCCTCTGGGCCAGATAATATTAAAACTAATTCAGTATCTTTAATTTTCGCATCAGCAAAAGCCTGAATTAGAGTATTAACATTCTTATGCTCCTTTGCATTACCTATATACATAAAGAATGGTTTGTCTATCCCGTATTTTTTTAATATTGATTTAGAATCTTCTTCACTTTGTTTTTTAAATATAGGATTAACAGCCTCTGAAACTACAGTAGTTTTTTTAAATGCTTCAGATCCATATGCTTTTTCTATCTCGTCTGCAGTGTACTTGCTAACTGCAATTAAGGACTTTGATTTTCTTACAGTGGATAAAAGCAACTTTTTATATGCCAACCTTTTAATTAATGAAGACTGATTGGGATAAGAATGCAAAATCAAATCATGAACAGTTGCCACAAAAGGGACTGGGCAATTAAGTGGAACATTGAAATGCGGAACAAATAAGAGATCCAGGTTTTGTTTTTTTATAATCCTAGGGAACTTGATTTGCTCAGACAGCGAATAATGTGGAATATTTGTAGTTACGATATTAGAAATAAATTCTGATTTGGGTATCCAATCAATAGATTCATTTACAAATAACGTCCATTTAACGCCAGAATCTAGCAAGACTAGCTCACTTACTATCTCTCGCGTGTATCTTCCAAGACCAGTTGGCGAAGAAGCAAGCCTACAATCTATACCAATATTTACCATAACTCTGGCACTATACTCGTATGAGAATACAAGATGCACTTAACAAAGGAGAAATTCCTCGCAGTGAAATAGAGATTTTACTTTCTTCTATTCTAAAAAAAGATAAAACGTGGGTAATTGCGCATAATGATTCTGATTTAAACGAACAAGAGATGAATCAGTTAGATATGTATATAAATAGAAGAAAAGATAATGAACCAATTGCATACATAACAGGAGAGAAAGAATTTTATGAGAGGCCCTTTATTGTTACGAACGATGTTTTAGTCCCAAGACCATCTACGGAATATCTGATAGAAGCAACAATGAAATTTATAAATAATAAAGAAAGTAAAACAATAGATGCAGATACAGACATAGTTATTTGGAGCAAAAGATATTCAGATACTGTTCCAACCACGATTGTTGATATTGGAACTGGGAGTGGATGCATTGCAATTACTCTGGCCTATGAATTCCCAAAATTGAATATAATTGCGACTGACATAAGTAAAAACGCTTTAAGGTGTGCTGAACAAAATATAAAAAAACATAATATGGAATCTAGAATAAAATTGAGAGAAGGGGATGGGATAAGTGCAGTATCTGGCTTAACAGAGCCGTTTGTATTAGTATCTAATCCACCATACATCCCAAAGAATGAGGAAGTCCAAATAGATGTATCTTCATACGAACCACACATTGCTTTGTTTAGCGGTAGTGATGGTGGTGATTTAATTAAAGAATTAATTTATGAATCAAATAAAAATCCATACTGCGTAGGATTTTGTATGGAGTGTAGAACTGATCATGTTACAATTTAGACATGATTAATCTAATATCAAATTTAGGACAAGTAACAGCTGTTATCGGATCACAATGGGGAGACGAAGGGAAAGGAAAAGCAACGGATATACTCGCGGAGCAATTTGATATAATTGCAAGAGCATGCGGAGGAGCAAACGCTGGTCATACCATTGTTGTAAATGATGAAAAACATGTATTCCATTTGCTTCCATCTGGATGCATGCATGATAAGAAAATAATTTTCCTAGGATCAGGAATGGTAATTCATCTACCTACACTTCTAGAAGAGATAGATAGATTAAACAAAATTGGAATTGATATTGTACCAAGATTATATATCGCTAATTCAGCACATATTCTACTCGATTTTCATAAAACAATAGACGGAGCATTAGAAGAGCAAAGATCAAAGAAGAAGGAAGGAGTAATTGGAACAACAAAGAGGGGAATAGGACCTGCCTACATGGATAAAGCAGAAAGAGTAGGGCTAAGAGCTGAAGGCTTAAAGAGCTCCGAAGCTACTTTGAAAGAATATATTGCTGAAAGAGCAGAAGTAGTAGAGAAAAGATATGGAATTAAAGTAGATAGAAAACTAGAAGTAAAAAACTTAATAGAAGCAAAGAAACTATTAGGATCCAGAGTAGTAGATAATGGACCAATGTTTTTAAATGAAAGTTTAGAGAAAAAGAAAAATATTTTAGTAGAAGGAGCACAGGCAACACTTTTAGATACAGACCATGGAACATATCCATTTGTAACAAGCAGCTCAACTACATTGGCTGGAGCGTTGCAGGGACTAGGACTTGCTCCAAGCTCTTGCACAACTTGCGTTGGAATAGCCAAGGCATATTGCACACGTGTTGGTTCAGGGTTCTTTCCTACAGAAGCAGAAGGAGAAACAGCAGAAAGACTACGAACAAAAGGTGGAGAATTTGGCGCAACTACAGGTAGACCAAGAAGATGTGGATGGTTAGACCTAAGAGACCTTCAATTTGGTGCAAAGCTGAATGGAATAACTCACTGGAATATAACCAAGATCGATGTACTAGACGACGAAGAAATGATTCCTGTAGCAATAAATGAAATAGATGGGAAAATTAAATATAAGGAACTAGAAGGATGGCAATCATCAACAGAGAATTTAAGTAACTACGATGATATGCCAGAAAAGGCAAAAGCATATATCGAGTTTATTGAAGAGGTAACAAAAGTTCCCGTAGCCTTAATTGGAACAGGACAAGGTAGAAGCGATATAATTATTAGATAATATTTCTATTATAATTGTTCTCCCCATTTAAGTTTTTGACGCAATGTACCAAAGAATGTGTCTTGTTTTCTTCGTAAAAACTGAACTGTATCATTACAGCCACAAACCAAAACATGGTCGCCATGCTTAAGTGAAACATATTCCTGACCGTCTATTGTTAGTATTACCTCTGTGTCTCTAAATTTATTCTGTTTTGTTGCTACTTCTATATTTACCTTAGAAGAACTAGAAATAAGTATTGGTTTTTGGCTAAAGCTATGAGGATTAATAGGTGTGAGGATAATTGCATCTAGTTTAGGATGAACAATTGGACCACCTGCAGCCAATGAATATGCAGTAGAACCAGTAGGAGTAGAGACAATTAGTCCATCTGCATGAAATGTTGTTAGCTCTTCATCATTAACAGTTGTATGTAAATCTACAAGTCTTGCTATTGTACCCTGTGCAATTACTGCATCATTTAGTGCATATCCACTAAATAATTTTTTCTTACCTCTGAAAGCAGAAATATCTAAAATTCCTCTTTCTTCGACTTTTCCATTTCCATTTAAAATATCTGGAAGTAATTCATCCAGCTCATCTAGTTCCAATTCACTCAAAAAACCTACAGTTCCTTTATTGATTGTTAAAATTGGAACATTAAAACAATGAAATTCTCTTACAGCTCTTAAAACAGTTCCATCTCCACCTACAACTATCAATAGATCAATATCATTCTCATTTGTAAAAGGCTTCAGTGAACCAAGCTCTGTAGGATCTTTGATCCTTGTTGGGTCAATTAATACTGCTACTCCAAGTTCATCTAAAATAGACAAGATGTGCTTTACGGCTTCACTTTTATATTCAAGCCCAGATTTAGCGGTAATACCAACACGCTTGTACTTATCCATAACCTAAGTATAACTCGTTTTTAAAAAAAATAGGAAAAACAATGCTTATTTACCAAGGTATTTTATCGGTTGATTTTATAAACTCATCAACAGTACGCTTCCATGAAAAATTGGATGCTTGCTCTGGTCCATCTTCTCTTAATTTTTTCCTGATTTTATCTTTAGTAAGAATATCAACTAAGCCTCTTAGTATATCTTCAACGATTTCTGGATGAACATGAACTGCACATTTATCTGTAACTTCATACAAACTACCTCTATTTGAAGTTAGAACAGGGATACCACGCTGCAAGGCATCTAAGATTTGCATACCAAATCCTTCATAAAGTGAAGGCAGAGCTAATACATCGCATGTATTAAGCAATCTCTCATAATCATCATTAGGTACAAAATCAAGCCAAGAAACACCATCCGTCTCATTAATTAAATCAATTATATCTTGATCATGCCAACCACTAGCCCCAATAAGTAGTAGCTTATATTTTTCTTTTAAGTCATTTGGTAAAAGTCTATATGCAAGTATTAGATTTTTTTGGTTCTTTCGGGGAGACAGTGTTGCAGGGCAAAGAATTGTTTTACCATCTGGCTGATTAAGTGGTGCGCTAGATTTAAAAGGTCCTGCATAAATAACTACAACAGATTCCTTTGATAAGAATGGATATCTACTTAATAAGTCATTCTTTGTACTTTGGCTGACAGCCAAAACAATTCTAGAACTTCTAAGACAATGCCTTAGGGTTAATCGTTCTATTAGAGTTGCCTTTAATTGATGAGGATCTCCTCTAAATGCAATTAAATCATGAATTACACATGTACTATGGATATTTTGAGGTAGAAGACCTGGAACCAAGAAGCTTGTAGGACTTATATACATATTGATATCTCTATTTCTCCTAATATAATGTGCAGCTCTAAAATGCCAAGAGATTCCTGAGGGGAACAAAACAACATTCTTTGCTCTAGATAAAAAATGCTCTGGTGGGGGAGTATTACTGAGCAATGTTATATCAACATCTCTAGACAACAATTCATCTACAAATCCATAAACCCACTGACCTTTGCCAGTACGCTTGGATCTGCATGCCTCTCTAATATCAATCGCAAAATGCATGCTGTCAGTCTAGATGTACGAATAGAAGAATGCTATGCTCAAGTTCATGATTAGAAAATCTATTAAAAATATGGCTGCACTAGATATGGAAGAGCAAATACTAAATTTGGGATCATTCATATCAGTGGTAAGCGTTTTTTTACCTTGGGTAGGGGGAGAATGGCTAGGAGGAGAAACCGTTACTTACTCTGGTTTTAAGTTTTATACAGGATATTTAGGAATTACTATTTTCCTGCTTCAAGCCTTTGTTTTATTGTTATTTGTAGTGCCTATTAGTGGTGGGCCTCAGTTATTACGAAAGTCCAAAAAAGATATTGTAAGACTAATAATTACATGCCAAGCAACAATCCTATCTATTGCTGCTCTGTCTGTAATAACTAGGGCAACTCTAGAGTTCACAAGAATGCAGATTAGATTTGGAATTTACCTAACAATTATTGGCTGTTTAGTGTCTAGCCTGTATTCCTACCTTCGGTTCCAAGACCATAGAAAAAAAGATGTAAGAGAAATGTTCCACTATCCAGATACAAAAGATAACAATATAAAAAATGAAAGTGTAGAGATTATGAATCATCCCCCTCAATCCGAACCAGAAAAGCATTCAATACATTCCCAATCCATTTAAATGAGTGATACGTACAAAGATACAGATTTCGTTTATGTTGATGCAGAAAAGAGATGCGTAATTTCGTTAGTTGAATTTGATAAAAACGGTAATCCAATTCCAAAAGAAAAAGAAATTGTAGCTACACCTAAAAATCCAAAAGCAATCAAAAGGAAAGGGGCAAGAAAATACTACTACCCATGGGGGAGCTATAAAACAATGAAGAGAATCTATAAACTAGAAGGAAAAGAAAGAGAAAGTGAGAACTACAAAACATTAGACGACGCATTGGAATTGTCCTCTAAAGAAGTATTCTGGAATTAAGAGATACCTACTTAAGCAAAGATTCTACTCTTTTAACTTCATTTGAAGACCCAGCAATAAATGGAGTTCTTTGATGCAATTCCTCAATTTTAATATCTAGAACACTGTTTTCTCCATTAGATGTTAAGCCACCAGCTTGCTCTATCAAATAGGCGAATGGGCCACATTCAAATACTAATCTAAGTTTGCCATTTGGATATTTTTCTCCGCCACCAACGTTTGCGAAAACACCCTGACCCTTTGCAAAAATGTGGTGAATATCTGCAACCATGCAACCAGAGTATCTGAGTGTAAGCTCATCATTTAGCCAGCCCATCATTACATCTTTATATTTTTCATTTTCTGTAATTGCTCGCAAGTTTCCTGGGCTATAATTTTTTGCATCATCACCTATCCCAATATATTCCTGCAAAAGTACATACTCACCAACATCGTTTAATAGGAATTGATGAACACCATCGCCGGTAGAGTAGAGAAGTAATGTTCTTGGGCCATATAGAATGTACAAAGAAGCAACCTGCTCTCGTGGTGTTTTGCCCATAAAATCTCCTTCATAAATTCCAACAATTGTTCCAATAGATAGGTTAGCGTTTACCAAAGAAGAACCATCCAAAGGATCAAATACGACAGAATATGGAGCATTGGCCTTTAACTCTATTATTTCTCCTTGTTCCTCTGAGGCATAAGACCTAGTTAATTCGCTCTCACATAAATGGTGCCTGAGTATGTCATCACTTAATACATCTAGTGCCAATTGATTTTCGCCTGAGGAATTAATTGAAGATGAACTAATGCCGTGTAAACCAGCTTCTGTGGTTTGCATTGCATAACTTATGTATTTTGCTGCTCTGGAAATATCAATAATTATATGCCTTAGGTCATCAGGACATTTAGCTTTATGAAACAAGTGATAATTTAGGGAGTCTTTATCTGGAGCTGTGCAATCTAACATCAATGATGGGGGAGGAGATCAAAGCATCGAAGCAATTCTAATTGTCATCTCAGTTACTCTCATAGCGTATCCCCATTCATTGTCATACCAACTCAAGATTTGTAACGCTGTACCATCTATAACCTTTGTAAATTCTTCATCCACAATAGATGAATTAGGATTTGTCATGTAATCGATAGATACAAGAGGTTCTGCAGAAACATTAAGTATTCCTTTCATTCTTTCAGATGAAGCTGCTTGATGCATTTTTTCTATAACTTCTTCTCTGGTTGTTGGTTTGTTGACTGTAAACGCCATATAGGAACAACTAACAGTTGGAACTGGTACACGAAAAGCCATTCCATCCATTTTTCCTTTCAAATGAGGGAAGATGTCACCACAAGCTTTTACTGCTCCTGTCTTTGTAGGAATCATAGAAAGAGTGGCTGCACGAGCTTTTCTAAGATCACTTCCAGATGCTTTGTTGTCTAACAACTTTTGTGTCGCTGTATATGCATGAACTGAGTTTACAAGTAGGTGCTCTATTTTAAAGTTATCATCAATAATCTTCATCACTGGAGCAATACAATTAGTAGTACATGAGGCGTTAGAAACAATTTCTAGGTCAGCAGTGATCCCCTCATCATTTACACCTAAAACAAATGTAGGTGTGTCGTCCTTCATTGGAGCAGTTACTATTACTCTTTTTGCTCCAGCATCTATGTGTGCCTTTGCAGAATCATAAGTAGTAAAATGTCCAGTTGATTCAACTACAATATCTACACCTAGTTCTTTCCAAGGACACTTGGAAGGATCTTTTTCTTTTACAACTCGAACGTTGCTTCCATTCACAGAAATTGTATTGTCATCAACTACATGAATATCTTCATCAATTGCTCCATGAAGAGAATCATACTTAAGAAGATAAGCACGCATTTCTGCTGTAGATGAAGCATTTATTCCAACAACTTTTACTTCATCTGAAAAACGTTCCAAGAACTGTCTGTGAACATTTCTACCGATTCGACCGTATCCATTAATTGCGACTTGTATCATGTATATATACTACGGAAGAAAAAAATGTCTGCAACCATCTTTTTTAAATTAACTTTTTTCCTTAAATCTAGCCAAATAAACCAATCAATACACCAATGAATGCAAAGAATGATCCTGTAATCCAAAGCCTCATGGTAACTTTGCTTTCCCCCCAATCAAGTGCTTCAAAATGATGATGGATTGGAGCTGCTTTAAATACCTTTTTACCACCACGAAGTTTTTTGCTTGTTAACTGAATTATTACAGAAAGCATTTCGATCATAAATACAAACCCAATAAATGGCAGCACCAATATCGTATCTGTCATTAATGCAATTACACCAAGTGTACCCCCAAGAGCCAAGGAACCTGTATCACCCATAAAAAACAAAGCAGGCGGGACATTGTTCCACAAAAATGCTGCAATGGCACCAACTGTTACAACACAAAATCCAGCAAGAACATACATTCCATTATAATATGCGAGTAACGAAAAAGAACCGAAAGCTAATACCAATAACCCCCCAGCTAAACCATCTAGGCCATCTGTAACATTTACCGCATTAGCTGTACCTACTAATATGAACATGAAGGTTGGGATGTACCAAATTCCAAGTTCTATATCGCCCCAGAATGGAACATGGATTTGATCGTATCCAAGTTTCACATAAAACCAATATGCTCCAATTAAACTAATTACTAGTAAAGTTGTTATTTTTGGAAGTACATCCAAACCTTTCTTTTTACCCATTCCCATAATATTAAAATAATCATCCACTAGCCCCAGTAATCCCAATGAAACTAACGTAAATAGTGGCAAATAAACCTCCCTTCTTTGCAGAAGTGAGAAATCTACAACTCCAGCGTATGAAAGAACTCTAGATAAAACAATAGTAAATAAGATTGATCCCCAAATTAAAAGACCGCCCATTGTTGGTGTTCCAAATTTGTCCTTATGATATTTCCTAAAAATTGTTGCCTCTCTACCATCAACTGTTTCTACTCTGAGTTGTTTGCCTAAACGATTCTTCTTTAAGAATCTTAAAAACCAAGGAGTCATGCTCACGCCAAATACAAACGCGAAAAAGGCATAACCTAAAAGAGATAAGAATGAGAGTTGAGGATAAAGTGGGATTAGCATAAAAACAGAATAGCACATTAACCATGCACCTTATCAATATCATAAAATCTCATTTGTTCTTTTTTAAAGAGAAGTTCAACTCTACCTGTAGGACCGTTTCTATGCTTTCTTATATAGATGTCTGTTACACCAGGTCTGTCACTGTCCTCCTCGTAATAATCTTCTCTGTACATCATTAATACCAAATCAGCATCTTGCTCAATAGAACCAGATTCACGAAGGTCAGAAAGTTGAGGAATATTTCCTGGCCTGTTTTCTACAGCCCTAGATAACTGAGAAAGTGCAATGATTGGAACATGAATTTCTCTACCAAGTTGCTTAAGTGATCTAGAGATTTCAGAAATCTCTTGAACCCTATTACCAGCGTAATGAGGATTACCTGTACTCATTAACTGAATATAATCCACTATCAATAGGTCTAGCCCATGCTCCATTTGGAGCCTGCGTGCCTTGGCACGTAACTCTGGAAGAGAAGAGGCAACAGAATCATCTATAAATATGTTTGCTTTATTAAGTTCATCCATAATTGGACCCATATTTTGAAAATCTGTGTCATCTAATTTTCCTTTTTGGAGCTTCCAAGAATCAACACCAAGCATAGATGCAAACAAGCGATCTACGAGCTGTTCTTTACTCATTTCGAGTGAGAATATACCGATACTCTTACCGTGCTTTATAGCGGCGTTCTGGGCTAAATTTAAGGCAAGACTTGTCTTACCCATACTGGGTCTAGCTGCAATGATAATTAAATCACTAGGCTGGAAACCAGATATCTTATTATCAAAAGTAGTGAATCCTGTAGGAACACCTTTTACAGCGTCGCTATCATCAGATTCATGCATTTCTGCGAACTTTTCATACCTTTCCTGCAGAACGTCTCTGATATGAATAAATTTTTCTTTTAAGAATGTATTAGATATTTGAAAAACTTTCTTCTCAACTTTTTCTAGTAACTCTGGAATAGATTTATCCGTTTCAAATCCTAAACCCTTTATTTGTTCACCCGCCTCTATAATTCTTCTGTGGATTGACTTTGTTTTTACGATTTGTCCGTATTGATAAACATGAGATGAGGTTGGAACCTCAGCAGCAATTTCTGCTAGAAAAGCACTACCACCTACATCTTGGATTTTTTCATCATTGGCTAACCTGGCAGTTACAGTAACAAAATCAATTGGTTCATGATTTTGATGTAAGTCTGAAATTGCAGAATATATCCTTCTGTATGTTGGATCATAAAAATCTTCTACTCTTAAAAAATCAGATACTTTAATAATCGCATCTGGATCTAGCAATAGTGCTCCCAAAACTGTTCTTTCTGCCTCACTTGAATGAGGTTGTGTCTGGATACTTTCAGCTATTGGAGATTTAGATATTGCTGGGTTTGTCATAAGGACAAGCAGTATGAGATAGAGGACTATGTAAGTACAACTAGTAGAACTATGCAATAATTAATTGTATTATCCTATAAGTTGAAAGAACCTTTAAAACTCATAAAATGGCTCTTTCAAGCCATCCCATTGTGGAAAAATATTTATTGAATGTTAAACTAATGTGGAAAACATGTTGAATACAAGCTAATTTTTTATTGGAACATATAAAAAAAGCTGCCTCAATTGTTTAATTTGAGACAGCTATTTCTAAAAAATTATATCTGAGCTTCTTTTCTAATTTCCTTTTCAATCTTTTGTGCGATTTTCTTATTCTCTATTAAGAATAGTCTTGCTTGTTCTCTGCCTTGTCCAATTGTATCTTCACCATATCTGTAATAGGCACCAGATCTCTGCAATGTTCCATACTTAACACCTAGATCTATTAGATCGCCCTCTTTGCTTATACCTTTAGCATAAAGAATATCGAATTCCGCTTTGCGAAATGGGGGAGCAACCTTATTTTTTACAACTTTAACTCTAGTTCTATTACCAACAATATCTTGATCCTTATTACCATCCGCACTTGATGTCTTTTCTAGAATCTTATCTATCCTACGAACATCTAAACGGAGTGAGGAATAAAACTTAAGTGCGTTTCCTCCTGTAGTTGTTTCTGGGTTACCAAACATAACTCCTATTTTCATTCGGATCTGATTAATGAATATAACAGTACAATTTGCCTTACTAACTACAGAAGTTAGTTTCCTTAAAGCCTGGCTCATTAGTCTAGCTTGCAAACCCATATGACTATCTCCCATCATTCCATCTATCTCTGCTTGTGGAGTTAGTGCAGCAACTGAATCAACAACTATTACATCTATAGCTCCGCTACGAACTAAAGTTTCAGTTATTTCTAATGCCTGTTCTCCATTATCTGGTTGAGAAACCAAAAGCTCATCAATATCTACTCCAATCTTTTTTGCATATTGAATATCTAGTGCATGCTCTGCATCTATAAACGCAACTCTTCCTCCCTTCTTCTGATTCTCTGCAATTGCATGAAGAGCTAGTGTTGTTTTTCCAGAACTTTCTGGGCCAAAGATTTCAATAATACGACCTTCTGGAATTCCTCCACCAAGAGCGATATCTAAAGATAGGGAACCAGATGAAAATCTACCAATGTTTGCTGAATGCATGTCGTTCATTTTCATAACAGCACCAACTCCGTATTGTTTTTCTATTTGTTCTAGAGCAGTGTTAATTGCTTCTGCTTTTTTAGGATCCTGAGTTGCTGGATTGGATTGTGTTTTTTTAGTAGTACTAGTAGGTGATACAGTCTTGTCTGAAGGATGCTGCATAGTAGCTGTGGGTAATGAGGATGCTTTTGGCATGATAGTTGAATGGGAAAGAAATGTGAAAGGTGAATGAATGTACACCAATCTACTTAATTTCTGTTTTAAGTCAAAATATCAAACTTGCTAGGAGATTATATTTATTGTGGTGTATACTCGTACACCTCTTATTTAGAGCGAAACACATCTACCAATATCTGATTCAATATCGTATATATCGCAATATTTACCATCTGGGCAAAGTATTCCAGCTGGACCTCCACAAGGCATTCCATTTATTGATCCAGAACCTGAAGAAACAGAATTAGACAAAGAGGAATCCTTATCATCAAAGACAAGAGTAGAAAGTAGATACAACCAATCTTCTCTAAGAGAATTAGATCCCTGATCCTCTGGAATAAATAACATTAATGTTAAAACATCATCGTTTCCTACAAGAACATGAACAATCTGACTATCTGATTGTTCATCAGATATTCTAATTGCTGGTTTACCATCTACAACAATAGACACACCCTCTACTTTTAAATCTGGTTGATCCTTTCTATACAAAGTTACAATTGGATCTTCATTTTCATCCAAATGAAAATGAACCATACTTGGAGTGCTTTTTCTAATCCAAGAATGAGGAATTTCTACAGTTATATCTATCTCTGGCAAAACAGTTTCAGTAGTTCTAACTTCTGACTCTGTTACATCTACTGCTACAAAAACAGGCAGCTGCTTAGCAGGCTCAGTATTATATTGATAAGAACCACTCAAGGTAACTTGCTGGCCCTCAAAAGACCTTAAATTGACCGTAGAACTTTCAATATACGCAATGTCTACACCTTGTTTAGAAATAACATGTGTACCACGGCGTAATAATGAAATTTCTGCAGAATGAAGAACACCATCAATAGAATTTTCTTCTGGTAAGGGGAGTGGATTTCCATTCCCAATACAAGAGGATAGAAAAACCAAGGAAGGTAGAATTACAATACTAGCCAAGAATATTCTTGTTTTATTCATAGTACTAAATATTTAATACCTCTAGTTCTTTGCACTTTCATCAAATGCATACACAGCTCTACCAACACGTTTGAAGTATGGCATTTTCTGAAGGTTAAGAGAGATTGTTCCAACCTTTACAGTTCGTTGTTTTGCAACTTCTGCAATTATATCTCTCTTTGATAGAGGACCTTTTTCTGTAAGGATCTTCTCTATAACATCTGCGACTGTGCCAGGCTCGTAACCCCATTCCTTTAATGCATAGAGTCCACGACCAACAAGTACAAACTGAGGATATCTAATCAACTCATTGTGAACAGCTTGAACTGTTACGTTCTTGTGATCAAAATCTGCTTCACGAATCTTGTTAGCAATATCCATAAAGTGAAGTGGTTCACCGAACTTCTTCAAAATAATTTCTACTTTATCTCTAATACTTCTTGGCTTAACAAATCTCCATTCTGTTAGACCCCAACCATCAGCAATTTCTCTTAGTCTTTCGTCTACTGTTAGGCAGCTCTTAATAAGTTCTGCGCTTGGTACACGGCCTTCGAATAGATTAAGTGATTGTATGGCAGAAACTATCTCTTCTGTCTGCATACAAGATCTTCTTTTCTTAGAAATCTTAACAACACTATTAACAATCAATTGAATATCTTGCATAGCAAGAGACTCAAGTCTCCAGAAAGGTCTGAATGTGTGGCTCTTGCTTCCACGTTGCATTTCGTTATCAATAGAGAATGAAAGTCTTAGAACAGCACCATCGATCTCTGCTCCTCC
>Ga0008651_10000470_pt1 | contig 25366 bp, 27 predicted proteins | sample SaaInlV_200m_DNA_6_FD_59173 | JGI IMG/M metagenome (GOLD analysis project Ga0008651, IMG submission 59173) | Marine microbial communities from expanding oxygen minimum zones in the Saanich Inlet - SI037_S2LV_200m_DNA | ecosystem: Environmental > Aquatic > Marine > Intertidal zone ...
GCTGGACTTAAGATCCAGTAGCATCTTTGCTTACGGGGGTTCGAATCCTCCTTCCCACATTATGAAAAACAAGAATGTAGGATTTCTGATTGTTGGGATATCAATTGTTATAGTTGCGATTGTGTTGTTGTTTAATTCTGGGTTGAAGGATATTGTGGATGATAGCTGTGACCATGGGGCGACTTGTACTATGCATGATACGATTAGGGTCCAGACTGGCCTTAGTCTTATTATTGCTGGGTTGGTTTTGGTTATTGGGTTGTTTTTGATTTTTAGTAAGGAAAGTGAGAAGATTGTGATTAAAAAAGTTGTGAAGAAAGTTCGGAAGAAGAGGTTGAATTTGAGTGGTTTGGGTGAGGACGAAAGAATGGTGCTCAAGATTTTGCAGCGAGAGAATGGGGCGTTTTTTCAAAAGAGTGTGATGGAGGAGTTGGAGTGCGGGAAGGTTAAGATGACGAGGTTAGCGGATAGGTTGGAGGCGAAGGGTTTTATTGAGAGAAAGAGGCGTGGTATGAATAATATTTTGGTTTTGGTACAATGAAGAGTAGTTCGAAGTTGAAGTTGTGGGCTTTTTTTTGGGTTGTAATTGTTGTATTTTTGTTTGTTTTGTTTTCGTATTTTATTCAGACGAAGCTTGGTTTTTTTGAGGGGTTGATGGTTAATGGGGTATTGGGAATGGTGATTTATGTTTTGTTGAAAATTACTGCCACTGTTTTTGCTCCGGTTAGCGCTTTGCCGTTTATTGTTGTTGCTGTTGGGTTGTGGGGATTTTGGATGGCTGTTTTTTTGACGGTTTTGGGTTGGACTCTTGGTGGTGTTATTGCGTTTGTGTTGGCTCGGAAGTTTGGGGTTCCGATTATTAAGAGACTTATTCCTTTAGAGGACGTTTATAAGTTTGAGGAGAAAATAAGTATAGGAAATAATTTTTGGAGTGTTGTTTTTTTGAGGATGGTTGTGCCGGTTGATGTTTTGAGTTATGGTTTGGGTTTGTTTAGTAAGATTGATTTTTGGAAGTATACCTTGGCTACTGGAGTTGGAGTTATTCCGTTTGCTGTTGCTTTTGCCTATTTGGGAGAGGTTCCTTATGTTTATTTGATTATTCTGGGGCTTGGTTTTTTGATTGGTGTTTTGGTTTTGTTGATTTTTAGAGAGATTAAAGGTAAATAGATAACTGAAACTAGTTTCCGCGAAGTGATTATAATAAATATATTCTTTGTTTGTTTAACTAAATGGAGGATATAATATGAATATTTGGATAATGGTTGTTGTCGTGGGGCTGTTGGCTGTGGCTGGTTTTGCTGTGGCTGATTCGTTTGTTGATGAGCCTGTTGTAGAGGAAGTTAAAACGATTGCTTCTTGCGGCGGTGGATGTAGCGCTGGAAATACTTGTGGCAACTTGGAATGCGGAGCAAAGGTTAGCGGAAGTTGTGGTTGTGGTAGAAGTTGAGCCTAAACTTTATTAATGGATTTGTTTGTTTTTTGTTATGCCTACGTAGCTCAGTTGATAGAGCGCATCACTCGTAATGATGAGGTGGTCGGTTTGATCCCGGCCGTAGGCTTTAGATAATTTTATATATCATGGGTTGTTTGTGAAAGTGTGAAAAAGAGTTTATTGTGGACAATTATTGGTGTGGTTTTGGTAGTAGTTTCGATAGGCATACTTCAATTGGCAAACTATACGGCGGCAGGGATGATTTATGTTTTTATTGGGAGTATTTTATTTTTTTTGATTTCTCTTTTTGTGTTTGCGTTGAGTATAAAGAAAGTATGGTTAAAGGTGCTGATTATATTAGCAGAGTTGGTATTTGTTGTTTGGATTATTTATGGGATATTGAATCCTGCTAGATTTGGTTTTTAGGATAATTTCTCTTTAATAGAATCTTTGTGTTCTTTTTGGCAGGATGAGCAGATATAATGTATTTTGGAGGTTTCGCCTTCTCCGGTTTTGGTTATAGTTCCTTCTAGTTTATCTAGGAATGTTGTTTTGATTTCTTTTTTGCATAGGTTACATGTTTGTTTCATATTAAGGAAAAGTTGATTTGATTTATAAAATATATGGTATATTCTGGTATCTTTATAGTATATTCGGGTAAACCTTGGTATATTGGAGTTTTCGGCGTGACCGATAGTTATATATTTCTGATTTACTGTGAAATTATAGGTAATTGTAATGACAGAGAGAATTATTGGCGTTTTGAAGTCCATTGGGCTGAATAAGAATGAAGTTAAGATATTTATGGATTTAATAAAGAAAGATTCTTCTTCGGCTTTGGATATTTCTAAGAGGACTGAGATTCATAGGTCTAATGTTTATGATTCTTTGAGAATTTTGATGGAGAAAGGATTTGTGAGTGAGAGAACTGAAGGGAAGAAGAAACTTTTTCAGGCGTTGGATCCGATTAGAATAAAGGAGTATGTTGTTCAGAAAGGTAGAGAGATTGATTCGATTATGCCGGAGTTGCAGCAATATTCTGCTAGGCGAGTGAATAGGGGTAATGTTTCTATTTCTCAGGGAGTTTTTGCTTTTAGGAGTGTTTTGATGGGACTTCTTGAAGATGAGAAGCCGATAACTATTTATGGGATTCCTAAGGGTTTGAGGGAGAAACTTGGAGAGGGTTTTTTGGAAGATTTTCACAGTAAGAGAATTGAGAAAGGGATTTCGATTAGGAATATTTATGCAAGGGATGCGTTTGATGATAATGTTGTTGCGCTTGGGGAGAAGGATCGTGTAGAGGTTAGGTATGAACAGAGACAGAATCAGTTTAATGTGGCTACGATTATTTGTGGGGATAAGGTTTTTATTATTGTTTTTGGGGATATCGTTTCTATTATAGAGATTGATGCTGAAGAGGTTGCGGAGTCGTATAGGAGTTATTTCGAGATTCTTTGGGGTTATTCTAGGGCTGCTTAGTTTTGGCTGGTATCTTTTGTGCATATTTTAGTATATTCAGGTACTCTAAGGGCATATTGCGTGTTAAAAGTGTTGTCTGGAAAAAAGCTACAGTTTTTTTTGAAGTATTTTGTCTGGAAAAAAGCTTCACTTTTTTTGTAAATTGAAAGTTGTCTATAAAAATACTACACTTCTTTATATAAAAAATGACCCTTATAGTATTAACTTTTGAGAGAAAGGTGAATATGATGGAAAACAAAAAAATATGCGAAAAGGAGGTGATGATTTGAATGGAAATGGATATGTCTTTGAATGACGGAGACTGTGCTGTTTGTTTACAGCCGATTACGAACCCTATGGGTGCTGAGTGTTATCTTAAGCATGTTGATATGTGGTTGACTAGTCAGGGAATGAGTACTATTGAGAGCCAGATTGTTAGAGCCCATATTAAGAAAAAGTTACCTCAGAATAATCCTAATACCGAAACTTGTGTTACTTGCGGAAAAGAACATTTAAGCGTTTGCTCTTACTGTTTTGTTTTTGCTGCGACTAATGTTTTACGAGAGCTCAATTTCGCTAGGAATTTTGAAGAGGACTTTGATTATATATTTAGCTATAAGGGGGGGGAAATTTAAGATGAGTATGGCTAGAAGATATAGTTTGTCATGTAGGGATCTTGGGATTGATGACGACTTTGTTAGTTGTGGGAAGACTAAGTCGGATGTTATGACTAGGATGATGAGGTATGTATTTCGAGTTCATGGGATTGATTCTGTGGAGCTTCGAATGCACATGATGAATCGAATGATGAGGTAGGTGAAATAACTTGGGAGCGTGTTTCAATTTTGGGGGCGAGAGCTCCCATTTTTCTTTTTTTGGATTTTGGTAAGTTTTATAAAAAGTAATTTGTAGTAAACAAAAATGGAAGGATTTGATTTGACTCGATATCAGGAAGATGAAGATGAGCAGAAGAAGATAGCTGGAATTATGGGGAAGATGCTTAGTGGGCGGAGCGATTATGAGGCGGTGATTGAGAAGCGGAGTGAGAAGGCGAGGAAGTGTGAGTGTGGTTGGCCTATTGAGGCGGGTGCGAAGTTTTGCTCAGAATGTGGTACGAAGTGTAAGTAATTGTTAGTTTTTAGCACCAATCTCCTATTCTTTCTGCGTGGTCGCATTTTGTGCATTTTAGGAGGTATATCCAGTCTTCGTCTCCGAACATCATTCCTAGGTCTGTTATTTCGCATTTGTCGTTTTCGCATTTTTTGCACTTGAAGTTGTGACCCGAGAAGTCTTTTTTTGCTATTCCGGTTCCTATTTTTGTTTTTGGAATTTTTTCGGTTATTAGGATTGTTTCACTGTTTTCTTTTTTTGTAATTATCTTGCATTTTTTGCAGATCAGGTGTTGCTTATTGCCTATTGTTGTAGTTGTTAGGAGGTTTTCGCATTTCGGGCAGAATTTGATTGTCATCTTGTTATGTTGGGATTTCGGGTTTTATGTTTTTTGGTTAGGTTTAAAACTAATTTTTTCTAGGTATTCTTATGAAGTTAGCTATTGTTGATAGGGAAAAGTGTAAGCCTGCGGTTTGTGGGAACGAGTGTAAGAAGTATTGTCCGGTTGAGAAGAAGGAATTGGATACTTGCGTTGTTATTGGGAGTAAGTGTGTTATTGATGAGCATACTTGTGTTGGGTGTTCGATTTGCGTGAAGCGGTGTCCGCTTGGAGCTTTGAGTGTAGTAAATTTGCCATCGGTTAGTGAAAAGGATATTGTGCATCGTTATGGGGAGAATGGGTTTGCCTTGTATGGGTTGCCTGTTCCTAAAGAGGGATCAGTTTTGGGGTTGCTGGGACGGAATGGAATTGGGAAGTCGACTGTTGTTAAGATTTTGTCTGGTACTGAGGAGATGAATTTGGGTAAGAAGGATGTTGGTACTGATGATGTAAAGGAGTTTTTTAAAGGAAATGAGATTTTGAGATATTTTGATTCTTTGAAGGATAAGAAGATTTCGTATAAGCCGCAGAATTTGTCTGATTTGGCTGTTGATATTGGGGTTTTGGATTTGTTGAAGAAGCGTGGTTCTGTGGAAGAGATAGAAAGGTTAGCCGAGGTTTTGGGAGTTCGTCAGGTTTTGGGGAATAGGATGGATAAGTTGTCTGGTGGTGAGTTGCAGAGGATTGCGATTTTGGCTGCTAGTTTGGGAAAGAGTGATATATACTTTTTTGATGAGCCGTTGGCGTTTTTAGATATCGGAGAAAGAATTAGAGTGAGTGATTTTTTGATAGAATTGTCTAAAGATAATACGTTGATTGTTGTTGAGCATGATTTGTTGATTTTGGATTATTTGACGGATTTTGTAAATGTGTTTTATGGAGGGCAGGGGGCTTTTGGGATTGTTAGTGGAGTTAAGAGTTCGAAAGTTGGAGTTAATGCTTATTTGGAGGGTTTTTTGAAGGAGGAAAATATGAAGATAAGAGATAAGGCTTTGAGTTTTAATTTTACAAAGAATGCTTCTGTTTCTGGTGTCCAAATTGCTAAATGGCCGGATTTTATTTTGGCTTTTGGTGAGAATTTTAAGTTAAATGTTAAGGGTGGGAGTATTAGAGAGAATCATGTTGTTGGTATACTTGGTAAAAATGGGACAGGGAAGACTACTTTTGTTAAGGCGCTTGCTGGGGAGTTGGGGACTAGCGAGGGGAAGTTGGACTTGAAGCTTGATGTTTCTTATAAGAAGCAGTATTTGGAAGGGAAGAGTGATGATTTGGTTAGGGATGTTTGTTTTAGGGAGAAGATAAATAAGAAGCTCAGAGGTGTTTTTAATTTGGGAGTTTTGGAAGGGAAAAAAGTTTGTAACTTGTCTGGTGGTGAGTTGCAAAGGTTTGAGGTTGCTCGGTGTTTGGCTCGGGATGCGGATGTTTATTTGATTGATGAGCCTTCGGCATATCTCGATGTTGAGGAGAGGATTTCGGTTGCTAAGGCGATTAAAGATTTGATGATTGAGAAAGGGAAGACAGCGTTTGTTGTGGATCATGATTTGTTGGTTGTTTCGTATTTGGCGGATAGCGTTATTAATTTTGATGGGGAGCCTGGGGTTTGTGGGAACAGTTCTGAGATTAGGGAGTTTGAGGAAGGGGTTAGTGAGTTGTTGAAAGGTTTGGATGTTACGCTGAGGAAAGATAAGGAGAGTGGGAGGCCGCGGATTAATAAGCGGGGGAGTGTTTTGGATCGAGAGCAGAAGGCTAGGGGTAAGTGGGCTGTTTTCTAGCGACAACTTCTTGGCAAAAAATTTCTCATGTACGCTTGTGCATATCGAAATTTTTTGCGCTTCGAATTTGCCTGCTATGAAAGTAGCGTTGAAAAATATTATGTGTTTAATTTTAGTATATAAATTGTTATAAATTAAATAGAAGATATTATCTCATGAATTTAGCTGAGAAATTGATGTTTTGTGGAGGTGTTGAGTTTTCTTATGATAGGTATGATCATGGAACAAAAGAGAATCCTGATATTACTTACGATAGGGTTTGGGCGGAGATTGAGAGATGTTATGATTTTGGAGGGAATATGCATTTGGATATTGCTATTTATTTGAGTAAGGAAGATGATGAATTTATTTGGGAAACCCATGAGATGTATCGTATGCCGTTTGTAGAGGATTTGGATTTGTTAGAAAAGATGTTGGTTGAGGCTAAGGGTCAGTCTCATTTGACGCATCATACTGGAAATTACTAAAGATTAATAAATCTTAGATTCTGGGTTATTTTATGAAGAATGTTGTTGTTGATGTGATTTCGAAGACGATTGGGATGGATAAGGGAAGGGTTTCTAATTTGGTTGAGGTTCCGCCTAAGAGTGAGATGGGGGATTTTGCGTTTCCTTGTTTTGGGTTAGCTAAGCAGATGAGGAAGAATCCTATTGAGGCTGCTGGGTGTTTGCTTTGTAAGTTTGAGAATGCTTTGCCTGAGGAGATTGAGAGGGTTGAGGTTAGAGGGGCTTATGTTAATTTTTTTGTAGATAAGAAGGTTTTTGCCGGAGAGGTTTTGAAGGTAGTTAAGAAGAAGAATTTTGGTGTTTTAAAGTTGGGGAAAGGGAAGAAAGTTGGTGTGGAATATCCTAGTCCTAATACTAACAAAACTTTGCATGTTGGGCATTTAAGGAATATGGCTATTGGAGAAGCTGTTTCAAATATTACTAAGAATGCGGGAGCTGAAGTTTTTCGTTTGAATCTGTTTAATGATAGAGGGATTTTGATTAGTAAGGCCATGATTGGTTATGAGAAGTTTGGAAAGGGTAAAAGTCCGAAAGATTTGGGGGTTAAGGGTGATAAATTTGTTGGAGATTTGTATGTTAAGTTTAGTAAGGAGTCCAAGGCGAATCCTGATTTGGAAGAAGATGCTAAGGAAAAGTTGAGGCTATGGGAGGCTGGTGATGAGAAAACTTTGGAGCTTTGGAAAAAGTTGAATGAATGGGTTTATGAGGGTATGAATGAAACATTTTCTAAGTTTGGGTTGTGTGAGGCTGATAAGAGTTATTATGAGAGTGAGATATACAAGGAGGGTCGGGAGTTAGTTGAGAGTGGGCTTAGGGATGGCGTTTTTTCCAAGAAGGATGATGCAGTCGTAATTGATTTAGTTTCGGAAAGCTTGGGTGAAAAGGTTTTTTTGAGAGGAGATGGGACTTCGGTTTATATTACTCAGGATTTGTTTTTGGCTGAGAAGAAGATTAAGGATTTTGATTTGGATAGTTCTTATTATGTTGTTGGGAGTGATCAGGAATATCATTTTAAGGTTTTGTTTAGTGTTTTGGAGAAGCTTGGTTTTAAGAAAGATTGGAGGCATTTGAGTTATGGGATGGTTAGTTTGCCGTCGGGGAAGATGAGTTCTCGAGAGGGGACGGCTGTTGGTGCGGATGATTTGATTGAGGAAACTGTTAAAATTGCGAAGAAGGGGATTTTGGATCGGGCTAGTGATAAGATTGACGATTTGGAGGAGAGAGCCTTGAAAATTGCCTTGGCTGCTATTAAGTATGCGTTGCTTAAAGTTGATATTCATAAAAGAATTATTTTTGATGCTTCGAGGGCTCTTAGTTTTGAGGGCGATACTGGGCCTTATTTGTTATATAGTTATGCGAGAGCTAGTTCTATTATTAGGAAGGTTAAGAGTAAGGCTAAGTTTGAGATTAAGACTTTGGAAGAAAGTGAGATTGAATTGTTAAAGAAGATTGATTTGTTTGAGGATGTTGTTGGTAGTGCTTATAATGGGTTGGCTCCGAATTTGATTGCGAATTATTGTTTTGAGTTGGCGCAGAATTTTAATGAATTTTATCATGCTTGCCCTGTGCTTGGTTCAGAGAGTGAGGGTTTTCGTTTGGAATTAGTGAGGGCGTTTCGGAATGTTATGGGGAAAAGTTTGGATATGCTTGGGATTGAGAAGTTAGAAGAGATGTAGATAATATATTTATAAAATTTTGAAAATTATTTCTAATATTTATTTCACAGGTTTGAAATTTTTCCAGGCGGCTTCAAATAAACTTTCTAGTGCTTGTGCAAAGAATTCCGTGTTTAGCCAAATACCGATGTCGTATGTTGGATGGACCTCTTCATCATTTAGAAGCATGAACATTAATTGTTCTCCATCTACTAACATAAATCTTGCAGCTAAACCTTGAGCGTTTTTGATTTCTCCTACTTTTGCAAAATCTTTTGCAATATTTTTGTTTTCTGAGTTTATTGGTGCAGCTATTCTTATTTTTACTCCTCTTTTCTTTGCTTTTTCTAGAGATGGAAGCAAAACTTCTAATTTTCTAGATAGACCGTCAGCGGTTGTTACTAGTGTAATTGATTCTTGAGCTTCTCTAACTAGCATGTCTAGATGATTGTAGATGTTTTGTCTTGATTTTAGTGCTCCAGAGAGTTCTGTTGGTTCGATGTATTTTACTCCATCAGAGAATAAGGTAGTTAATTCTTCTAATACCTCGTCCTTTTTTAATTTTTCGAGTCTTTTTGATTTTTCCTTTGCGTTTACTATTAAATTCTTTTTTACTCTTTCAATTACTTCTTCTGGTTTTAGTGCGATGAATTTTATTGGTTTTCCTAGTTTCATGACGATGAAACCTTTTTTTTCTAGAGACTCTAAGATGTCGTAGGTTCTGGATCGTGGCACGTCGGAGATTGAGGACAATTCTCCTGCTGTTGAAGTTCCTCTAGACAGAAGGGCAATCCAAACCTTTACTTCGTATAAGTTCAGGTCGAAGATTTTCCTGAGTCTGCTTAAGAACTCCTCTTTAACTATCATGTATGTTGTAACCTCAAGTAGTATTTAAATGTTTCTTCGTATTGTCTAGGAATTAAGGGGTGAAAAATTATTTTGTCGTCGGTATTATAACTTGTTGAATTGTATTTTGAAGGTTTTATTTTTGATTTTACCTTCTTTGGAGTGATTAAATTTTTTCTGAGTTTTGTCTAAGGAGATAGTGTTTGCTCCGACTTTTTCTTTTATCAAGTTTATCTGGGATTTTAGTATTTCATTGAAGTCAGAGATTATCTCTAATTCTATTGAATCGGATTTTACGAGGCTGGCTTCTTTTCTTGTTGCTTGAATTTTTCTTGATATTTCTCTAGCATATCCTTCAGCTTCGAGCTCTGGAGTTTGGTTTGTGTCTAGTTTGACTTCCCAATCTTTTTCATGGGCTTCTGTATATTCTAACTTTTTGATATTTAGTTCTTCTATTATGATTTGATTTAATTCTTTACTAAATTTTTTGTAATATTTTATTTTTAAGCTAGGAAGGGGCCATTTTATTCCTATTTGTGCCTTATCTCTTTCTCTTAGTCCCTGGGAAACTATTTGCCTTGCTAGTTTCATTTCGTTTTCCAGTTCTTTGTTTATTAGAGATTCGTTTGCTTTTGGATAATCTTGTAGGTGGACAGAGTCGTTATTGTCGTTGATATCTTGATATATTTTTTCTGTTACGAAGGGAATTAGTGGTGCTAGTATTTTTGAGAGTTTGTTTAGGACGTAATAAGTTGTTTTTCTTGCGTCTTTGTCGTCGTCGTTGAATCGGTTTCTAGAATTTCTTATGTACCAGGTTGATAGGTCTTCGATATATTTTTTAGTGACGGCGCATGCCTTTATTGTGTTGTATTTTTCTAGGTTTTCTTGTACGACTTTGTTTAGCTCTTCTGTTCTTGAAATGATCCAGCAGTCTAGGATATTTTCTGAGGGTGAGAAGTTTTTGTCTTCTTCGGTTTTGTATTCGGTGTAAAATCGAGCGGAGTTGTAGAGTAGGACTGTGATTTTTTTGTAGGTTTCTCGAAGGCCGGATTCTGAGAAGCTGAAGTTTTCTGCTGTCATTAGAGGGGACTGTAGCATGTAGAATCTGAATGTGTCTGCTCCATATTGGTTTATCATTTTTAGTGGGTCTGGGTAGTTGTTTAGGGATTTTGACATTTTCTTGCCGTCTTCTGCTAGGATTATTCCTGTTGTTAGGACGTTTTCGAAAGGCATTTTGTCGAAGAGGATTGTTGACAGGGCCATCATGTAGTAGAACCAAGCCCTAGTTTGTCCGATATACTCTGTAATGAACTGTGCTGGGAAATTTTTGTCGAAGAATTCTTTGTTTTCGAATGGATAGTGGAATTGTGCGAATGACATTGCGCCTGATTCGAACCAGCAGTCTAATACTTCGGGTATTCTTGTGTATTCTTCCTCATCGATTTTTAGCTTGACTGGGTCTAGGAAATCTTTGTGTAAATCGATTTTTCCTTTCGGCAAATCTATTGCGTATTTTTTTAGTTCTTCTATTGAACCTAAGACCTTAATTTTTCCTGATTTTGATTTCCATATTGGTATTGCTGTTGCCCAGTATCGATTTCTTGTTATGTTCCAGTCTGGGGCTGTTGTTATGTTGTGTTGCATTTGACCTTCTTTTAGGTGAGAAGGGAACCAGTTGACGTCGAGGTTAAGACTCAGAAATCTTTTTTTGACTTTTTGTATGTCTACGAACCATGCGGGCAGTGCTCGGTACATTAGTTTTGTGTCGCATCTATAACAGAACGGGTATTCGTGTTCCATTTTTCTTGACATGATTGCCTTACCGGCAGTTTTTAGGTCGATTACTATTTGTTTGCTTGCGTCGTAGACTAATTGTCCTTCGTAGTCGCTGACTTCACTTGTAAAGTGTCCTGTTTCGTCGACGGGTTGTACCATTGGTATCTTGTATTTTCTGCAGATAGCGTTATCTTCTTCTCCGAATGCTGGGGCTGTGTGGACGATTCCGGTTCCTTCGGTTGCGGTTACGAAGTCGGCTGTTAAAATTTTGAATGAATTTGGATTGTCTTTGAAATATGGGAAGAGTGGTTCATATTCTAGGTTTTCTAGTTCAGACCCTTTGACTTCTTTTGAAATTTCATAATCACTCGTGGATTTGTAGAATTTTTCTATTAGGTCTTTTGCCATTAGGTATGTGTTTTTGTCTGATTTGTCCTTGACATAGGAATATGTTAGATCTGGGTTTACTGTTAGTGCTAGGTTGCTGGGAAGAGTCCATGGTGTTGTTGTCCAGGCTATTGCGTAGGTGTTTTCTTTTTCTTTTATTTTGAATTTTACGGTTATTGTTAGTTCTTTGATTGTTTTGTAGGAGTTGTCCATTGCGATTTCTGATTTTGCTAAAGGGGTTGCGCATCTGGGGCAGTACATTAGGATTTTTTCTCCTTCGTATAGGTAGTCTTTTTTGTAGAGTTGCTTGAATGCCCACCATACGGACTCGATGTAATTTGTGTCCATTGTTTTATAGCCGTCTTCCCAGCTAACCCATCTTCCTACTTTTTCTATGTATTTTCGCCATTCCTTATCGTAAAGTCCGACTTTTGCTCTGCAGTGGTCGTTGAATTTTTTGACTCCCATTTTTACTATTTCATCTTTAGATTTTAATCCTAAGTCTTTTTCTACTGTAGACTCTACTGGTAGGCCGTGGCAGTCCCAGCCCCATGTTCGTTTAACGTGGTGACCTGTCATCGTGAAGAATCTTGGATACACGTCTTTGATTGTTGAAGCTAAGAGGTGTCCGTAATGCGGGAGGCCCGTTACAAAAGGTGGGCCGTCGTAGAAGATGTAGGGTTTGCCTAGTTTTGTTTTTTCTAAGGAGGCTTCGAAGGTTTTATTTTCTTTCCAGTACTTTGAGATTGCTTCTTCGGTTTCTTGTATGTTTGATGTCATATAGTTTTAAGTTAAATTTTATGTATTTAAGATTTTGGTAGCGGCTCGGCTACTAAAGAATTGTGATGACTGTTGAAGTTGTTTTTGTCATATTATTAATTATGAAGATGTGTATTTAATAGTTTTGGTTAAGGATTAATTTTTTTATTTTTTAATTGAGGACCCTATAAATCCAAAAAATATTGTTGAGGCTGCTGTGAATACTATTGCAAATATTATAAGTTCCAAAGAACAGTCATAACATTTTATCCAGGGTGTTGTAAATGAGCTAAATATTGCTCCAATAAATAATCCAATTGTTGCACCTATTTTTGTATTATATGAGATATTCATATTCCTATGTCGTTTAAGATTTTAGTTTTTTTAAAACTTCTTCTTCTATATGGCTTAGATTATTTGGGATGATTAGGCAGAAAGGCATATTTATATTTTGATTAGATAAGTTTTCTGGCGTGTCGTAGAATATTTTTTGAGAAGGAGTTCCCGCGTGGGAGATTGCTATTATTTTTTTTGGTAATTCTAGGCTTTCGTGTTCTGAAGATTTTTTTAATTGCTGAATCGCTGGAGATATTTCTAGGCCTATATCTGTTAAGATTAGGGTGTGGGCTTTTATTGAATTATTTTCTTTAATGTAGGTTGCGAATGAAATTGGTTTATTTGTATGTTCGGACCAGTTTGGCATTGAAGTTGTTTTCCCGAATTTGTAGAGAGAGAGTCCGGTTTCTGCTACAGAGGTCATGATGGAAGCGTTGTGATATATCCTGTATGGAATAGATTGTTTTTTGCATTCTAGGATTAATTGCATGTGGGTTGTGGCTGAGAGTGCATCTCCGTAGACTAGGAGGGCTATTTGTTTTTCTTTTGCTTCTTCTAGGATGGATTCGTTCTCTACTTTTTGCCTGTCTAATTCTTGAATTTTTATTTTGTATATTTTTTCTAAATCACTTTTGGGATATGGGAAATTTACAGTGTAGTTTTCTAGGTAGATTTTGTCGGCTTGTTTTAGGATTTTTAGGGCGTCTGCTGGGAGAGATTCTTTTGTCATTCCGGTTCCTATTAGGTATAGTGTCATGAATGGGGAAGAAAATTTGGAGTTAAGAAGTTTTTGGTTGCGTATGTTTGAATGTATTATATGATGCATTATACTAATTGATTTAAATGAGTTATTGCTGTTCTTTGCATGGAGAATAAAGAAGGGAAGTTTTTTGTGATTAGTGCGCCTTCTGGTGCGGGTAAGACTACACTTGAGAGAATGTTGTTTAAGGACAAACCCGGTATTTTTTATAATTCTATTTCGGATACCACTAGGGGAATGCGTTCGGGGGAGATTGACGGTTTGGATTATAATTTTATTACGGTTTCTGAATTTGAGGCTAATATTGAAGATGGAGAGTATCTAGAGTGGGCTAATGTTCATGAGAATTTTTATGGAGAATTAAAGGCTCCATTGTTTGATGCTATGAAAGAAGGGTTATTTCCTTTATTGGTTTTAGATGTTCAGGGTTATTTTCAGATTAGAGAAAATATCGATTATGATAAATTATGTTCTATTTTTATTTTGCCGCCTAATCAAAGGGAACTTGTTCGAAGGATTCGTAATAGAGGTGAAATGAGTGATAAAGATTTGGAAATAAGGCTTGAGAATTCTAGAAATGAGTGTGCTGTTGCTGGTGAATTTAAGTATTGTTTGACAAATGATAATTTAGATGTGACCTATTCCATTTTAAAATTTATTATGGAAAGAGAGATGATGGGTTAAATTTTTTGCCAGGTGTGGATTGTTATTAGGAGGAAGGTTAAGGTTAGGAAAATTTGTTGGTTTTGGGATATAAAGACTGCGATTAAGATTAGGAGGATTTTTTTTAGGGTGGGGAAGTATTGGGGCTTTGTGTAGATGTTTTTTTCGTCCTGGGTTGTTTTGGCTAGGATTATTCCGAGTGGGATTGCTAGGAGGAGGACCAAATATTGTATCATTAGAGTTTAGAGTTGTTGTTAAATATATATGTTTGGGTATACAGTTGCTTTTAATTGGCAGTGTTTTTTTTTGGAGATGGATAAAGAATGTGTGGTCAAACATAGAAAATTTTTTATTTCTGGCGAGGATGGTGATTTGTCTAATGTTTGGAATAAGGGACATGATGGCCTAGTTAAAGCTGCTGGAGAGGCGGGAGTTAATATAAATTTAGATGCTTCTGAAAAAATTGTTGTTGGATTTAATGGTTTTTATGAAACCTTTGATGTTTGTGTTCCGTGTGTAGGGGGGAGTTCTTGTGGAGTGAGAGGATATATTTTTAATTCTACTCAGGGAGTTGGGATTGTTCTTGATTCTGAAAGAGATTTAGAGGGAGGGATAGAGAATATTGGAGGTTCTATCTATTATGCTCCTTCGAAGAAAAAAAATAATCTTCCTGCTGAACTTGAATCTAGTCTAAGAAGATATTTTGTAAGTGAGTCGTAAGTGTTTTAATATAGAGGGTATTTGATTTTTTATGAAATTAATAGATGTGCATTGTCATTTGAATGATTCTAGGTTTGATGAGGATTTGGATGAGGTGTTGGAGCGGTTTCAGGAGAAGGGCGGAGAGGTTATTGTGACTAGTGGTGTGAATAAGGAGACTAATCGGGTTAGTTTGGAATTGGCGAGGAAGTATGATGTTGTTAGGGCTGCGTTTGGGATTTATCCGACGGATGCTTTGGCTGCTGAGGTTGAGTCTGGGGAGAGTAATGAGTTATTGAGAGAATTGGAAGAGTTTGATGTTGATGAGGAATTGGCTTGGATTGAGGCGCATAAGAGTGATTGTGTGTGTGTTGGGGAGATTGGGTTGGATTATAATTTTAAGGAGTTTCAGACTGAGAAGATGAGGGAGAAGCAGAAAGAAGTTTTTCGGAAGTGTTTAAAATTGGCGATAAAGTTGGATAAAGTTGTTGTTATTCATTCTAGGAAGGCTGAGGCGGATGCTATTGAGATTTTGGAGGAGTTGAATATGAAAAAAGTTGTTATGCATTGTTTTAATGGGAAGAAGGCTTTGATTCGGAGATGTGTTGAGAATGGTTGGTCGTTTAGTGTGCCGGCTGTGATTATGAGGCTTGAGCATTTTAAGATGTTGGTTGAGATGGTTCCGATTGAATTGTTGTTGACTGAGACTGATGGGGCTTATCTTTCTCCTGTTGTTGGCACGAGGAATGAGCCGGTTAATGTTATGGTTACTTTGGAAGAGATTGCTAGGATTAAGGGGTTGAGTGTGACGCAAGTTGCTGGGAAGGTTTGGGAGAATTTTGAGAAGTTATTTAATTAAGGTTTCTGCGAAGGTTGTTATTTTGTTGAAGTCTTTGGAGTTGGGAGAATATTTTGCGAATTCTACTAGGCTACATATGTCGAAACATTCTTTTAGTTTTTTTGTGTTTTGATTTTTAATTTTGAGGTGTTTGATTATCTCGTCGTTGGTTGTTTCTTTTTTGAGGTTGTTTTTGTAGCTTAGGAATAGCCTTATTGCTTGAGCGTTTTTTTCGTATGCGTCTTTGTATTTTTTTTCTTGGAAAAGTTTTTTTGATTTTGTTAGGAGTTGTTTTGCTGTTTTTTTGTAGTTGAAAGGTTTTTCTTTTTTTGGTTGAGGAATTAATTGAAGAATTGGTTTTGGCTTGTATTTCGTGTATAGAAAATACGTCGTTGCTGTTAATAGGGTTAGAATGATTATCCAGTACCATAAATTGAAGGAATTGTCTTTTTCTAGTTTTATGTCTTGGACTGCTTGGTTTTCAATTTTTGCCGTTATTGTTGCGGTTTGGTTTTTATCGGAAGTATACTTCATTTCTATTGTTGTTTCGTTTTGGTCTTTTTCTATCTTGATGTCGTTGTTTTGAAAGTTTTTATTCTGTAGTTTTTTTTGAATATCTTGGAATTCTTTGTTCTCTTTTAGCTTATTTAGTGCTTCTTGTTTTTCTTCTTCTGAGACCGTTTGAAGGTTTTTTAGTTTATTGTTTTCCATTTCTCCAGAAATTTGAGCTTGGTTTCCATTTTCTTTTTTGTAATTCATTTTAAAATCTCCAGAATTATTTTCAGTTGGATTCATTTCCATGTCTTTTAGCTCATATCCTTTGTCTAGCATTTTTTGATGTTCTTCTTGTAGTTGTTGGTTTTGTTCTAAGGTTTTTTTGAATTCTTCCTGGGCCTGTTGTTGTTCCTGGGCCTGTTGTTGCATCTGTTTTTTTAATGCCGAACTATCTTGAGGCTTTTGAGAGTTTGATAATTTTTGAGAGGTTTGTTGTTCTTGTTGTTGCATTTGATCCATTTGTTCCTGGAGCTGTTTTTGTTGTTCGCTTTGTTGTTGTTCTGATGAAGATTGTTGCTGATTTTGTTCGTTTTGTTTTTCAGATTCTTCTTCTACGAAATAGATTGTTATTTCATTCATATTGATTGCCCGGTTTTCTTTTTCAAAATATTCGAATGATAGTTTTGTTTTCCATATAGCCTGAGTGCTTGATGTTCCAAAATTTATTCCAAGTTGGGTTTTTCCTTGCTGTATTGTTATTGGCATTGAATTTGAAGAAGTTGTGGATTGCTGATTTGTTCCTTGAGTCATCGTGGTTGAGAGTTTCCCTGTGATGTTTTTTGAATAGGTGTTTTCTGTTGCTAAGTTTATGTTCGCGTTTTCTCCTGTTTTGAAATAATATTCTTTTTGGTCTAGAGTGAAAGTTATATCTTCCGTTGCTGCTAATGCTAGGGATAAGTTTGTCAGGAAGAAAATTGTTAGTAGAATTTCTGTTGTTTTCATTTTAACTGATGATTCGTTTTCCTCCATATCTGAGATAGAGTTGGATTAGGGTTAGGATTAGTGCGAGTGTGAAGAACCAGTCTTTGATATTCGTTTGTTCTTTCTCTCTCTCTATGTCGTCGCTGATATTGGTGTAAATTTCATTTAGTGTTTTTGGATCTACGGATTTGAAATATTTTCCTCCAGTCTCTTGTGCTATTGATGCAAGCGTCGCTTCGTCTAGTTCGCTATATTGTGGGTTTCCGAACCAATCGTAACCTAGAATTACTGGCTCGTTGGAACCTAGTCCTATTGCGTATACTTGTATTTTGTTGTTTCTGGCGAAGAGAATTGCTTCGGCTGGGGATATTACTCCGGCATTGCTTACTCCGTCACTTAGAAGGATTACGACTTTTTTCTTGTTTGGGATTGATGTTGCCATGTCGATTCCTAGGCTTAGTCCGTCGCCAATTGCAGTTTTTCCTTGTTTTAATGTTATGCTTTGTAATTTTTTGATTGCGGTTTCTTTGAATGGTGTTAGGTATGAGGCTGTTGTTGCGCCGGTTTCGAATGTGACGATTCCTACGTGGTCTTTTTCCTCTAGTGATTTGATTAGGGTTTCTGCTGATGATTTTGCTGATTCTAGTCTGTTTGGTTTGTAGTCTTCTGCTTGCATTGAGCCTGAGACATCGAGGACTAAGATTACGTTTACTCCTTCTTTTGATTGCTTGAGTGGGATGTGGGGATTTGCAAATCCTATTATCATGCATGCTATTATTGCGAGGGAGAGGTAGAATAGAATTTCGTTTTGTCTTGATTTTTTGTTACCTAGAGCGGATTTTATGAAGGAGATATTGCTGAATTTCATTGCTTGTCTTTTTTTCTTTTGGATTATTAGGGTATGTGCGTAGTATATAATTGGGATTATTAGGAGGAAAATTAGTATCCATGAGTTTTGAAATCCTGCCATTATCTAACCATCCTCTTTTTTCTGATGTTGAAAAATTTTCTTAGCGGTTTTTCGTAGGATTCTTCGGTTGTTATTTCTATTTGGTCTATTTTGTATTTTTTGAAAATATTGGTTAGTTTCGTTTCGTTTTTTTGTATTTCTTTTTTGTAGTTGTTTTGGAATTCCTGGTCAGAAGTGTCTACTAAAATTTGTTCGCCTGTTTCTTCGTCTTCGAGTTCTATTAGTCCGACATCTGGGAGTTCTTTTTCTATATTGTCTGTGATTCTTATTGCGATTAGGTCTTGTTTTTGTTTTAGGATTTTTAGGGGTTTGGTGAAATTTTCTGAGTAGAAATCGGATACCATGAATACTGTGCTTTTTCTTTTTAGGACTTTTGAAGTGAAATTTAGTGCGGCCTTTATATTTGTCGTTTTGTATTTTGGTTTGAATTCTAATATTATGTTTAGTAATTTTAAGATGTGTTTTTTTCCTTTTCGTGCTGGGATGAATTTTTCTACATCACTCGTAAAAAGTATTGCTCCAACATTGTCGTTGTTTCCAATTGCTGAAAACATTAGGCTTGCTATTAGGTCTATTGCTTTTTTTGTTTTTGAGATGTTTTTGCCGAAGAGGCCAGAAGAGGACATGTCTAATACGAAGTATACGTTTAGATCTCGTTCTTCTATGAATTCTTTTACGAAGGGTGAATTGTATCTTGCGGTTACGTTCCAGTCGATTGCCCGAATGTCGTCTCCGCTTTTGTACTCGCGTATCTCTGAGAATTCTATTCCGTTTCCTTTGAAAATTGAATGGTAATTTCCGCTGATTAGTCCATTAACTAATTTTTTTGTTTTGATGTCTATCTTCTTTATTTGACGAAGGGTGTCTTTCATTTAATCAACACCTCCTTTGGAGATGTTGAGGAATAATTTTTCGTAAGAAAAATTGTTGTTTCCATTTTTTTGCGATGTGTCAATCCCAAAAAAATGCTGTATTTCTGACTTGTGTAACCAAAGTGTTTTTTCATGTGGCTAGGGTTATGGTGCTCTGATTTTATTTAGAAGTTTTGTAATTATTTCGTCTGGTGTTATTTCGTCGGCTTCGGCTTCGTAGGTTAGAATTAATCGGTGCCGTAATACTTCGTGTGCTACTTTTTTGATGTCTTCTGGTTTTACGTAACCTCTTGCATTTAGCATAGCAGAAGCCTTTGCTGCTAGTATTAGCCAAAGAGATGCTCTTGGGGAAGCTCCGAATTCTATGTGTTCTTTGAAGTCTAAATTGTATTTTTCTGGGTTTCTTGTTGCATCTATTATTTTTGCTACGTAGTTTCGTATTTTTTCGTCGGCGTAAATTTCTCGGTTGAATTTTTGGATTTCTAGAATTTGTTTTTCCGAGATTATTTTTGATGTTGAGATTTTTATGTTTTCTGTAAAGCGGTGCATGATTTCGGATTCTTGTTCTTTTGTCGGGTATTCTATTATGATTTTGAAAGCGAATCTGTCGACTTGGGCTTCTGGTAATTTGTAGGTTCCTTCGGATTCGATTGGGTTTTGTGTTGCTAAGACCATGAACGGTGGGCTTATTTTGTAGGTTTCTCCTTGGATTGTTACTTGTCTTTCTTGCATTGCTTCTAGAAGGGCGGACTGAACTTTTGGTGGAGCTCTGTTTATTTCGTCTGCTAAAATGAAGTTGGAAAAGATTGGTCCTTTTATTGTTTCGAATTTTGATTCTTCGTGTTTGTAGATTTTTGTTCCTATGATGTCGGCTGGTAGGAGGTCTGGTGTAAATTGGAGTCTTGTGAAGTCGGAGTCTAGAGCGCCAGATAAGGTTTTGATTATCATGGTTTTTGCTAGGCCTGGTACTCCTTCAATTAAAATGTGTCCGTTTGCCATTAGTCCTAATAATATTTTTTCTACTACTTCGTCTTGTCCGACAATAGTTTTTGAGATTTCCTCTTTTGCTTTTTCTATTACTTTAGAATATTTTTCTGCTTTTTTGTTCAACTCTTTTATTTCTTTGTTCATGATTTATTTTGGAAAGAGTTGTTTAAAAGTTTTATTGCTGAAGGGTTGGATTAGATTAAAAAATAAAAATAAAAAATTTGTTTGGGTTTACTTTTTGCAACAGTTGGAGTGTTCTGATAGTAAAATCATTGCAGCAGCTATTGTTATTACAATTTGTGCCCATGTTGCAGCAGGTTGCCACCAAGTTAGTATTATGATTGCTAGTGCTAGTATTCCCTTGCTTGGGCATGGGTTTTCTGTAGAGCACGTTGCACTTGCTTTCATTGGTGTTTTTTTCTTTGCGATTTTTTTCTTTGCCATATTTGTACCTCTTTAATTTAGTTTGAACAAACTTTTCTTTTTAGGGATGTTTGTTTTTTTGTTCATTTTCATTTTCAGTTGTGGCCATTTTTCTTCAAGAGATCTTTCTCTTGATTGGTAAATTACCCCTATTGGGATTTTTCCTGATTTTGAATTGTAGTCAAATTCTTCAGCGTATTTTTCAGCATTTTCTTTATTTCTATTATCGGGTATTTTATACATTAGGTCGTCTTTTTCATTTGCATCTGGATTGAATATTAGACAATCTTGGATTATTTCTACGAATGAGAAGCCCTTGTGTCGAATTGCCTTTGTAAAAGTTTCCACCATATGTGGGATGTTTCGTGCAGAGGTTCTTGCTATGAATGTTGCGTTTGATGCTAGAGCTAGTTTGATTGGATTGAAGGGCCTATCGAAGGTTCCTAACGGTGAGGCTTTTGATTTGTAGCCTTGTTGAGAGGTTGGAGTTGGTTGGCCCGTTGTTAATGAAAAGGATTGGTTGTCGTGGAGAACTAGTGTTAAGTCTGCGTTGTGTTTGAATGCGTGGATGAAGTGAGCCATTCCTTCTGAATACATTGCGCCGTCTCCTACAAAAGTTAAAACTTTTAGCATTGGGTTTCCTAGTTTTATTCCGATTCCTGTTGGGAGTGCTCGTCCGTGAAGGCAATAGATTCCAGAGAGGTTTAGGTAATCGAATATTTTTGCATGGCATCCTATGTCTGTTGTGATTGCAAAGTCGGTTTGTTTGTATTTTTTGGATTCGATTAATTTTGTTACGGTTTGTTTTGTCGCTGCTAGGATCATGTGATTTGGGCATCCGGGACACCAGGTGTTTTCTGAGGAGGTTCCTAATTCTATTTTGTTTTTCATATTATGCTTTTGATTAGAGAATTTAATTCGTCTGCATGGAATGGTCTGCCATTATATTTTAATAATCTGTTTTCTATTTTGATTCCTGTTTTTTCTCTAATTAATCTTCCAAGCTGTCCGGTTACGTTGCATTCAACTAGGATTATATTTTCTGCCTTTTTCATTTCTTTTTTTATTTTAGGTGAAAGTGGTTTGCAGTAGAGGACTTGTAAAAATTTGGCGTCGAGGTCTTTAATTGCATCTTTAATTGCGCCGGAAGTTGACCCCCACCCGATGATTAGATTTTTAGATTTTGAGTCGCCATGAATTTTTATCATTTCGAATTTTTTGTTTACGAATTTTTTTATGTCGTTGTATTTTTTTATTCTAGCGTTTGTATTTTGTTCGGTTAAGGTGTAGGATTCTGTCGAATTGCCGAATTTGTCTGTTTCGTAGGAGGAGCTTTTTACTAGGTCTTTACCTGGGAGCGTTCTTGTTATTTTGAATTTGATAGTTTTCATAGGTTTTTGAATTGAAGAAAATTCTGATTCTGTTAAGTGTTTGTCGGAAAGGATTATTGATAGTGTTTTGAATTTTTCTGCTAGGAATAGTGCTTCTGATGTTTTGTCTATTGCTTCTATTGGGTTTCCTGGTGCTACTACTACTCTTGGTGCTTCCCCGTGTCCTGATCGTAGGGCAATATCTAAATCAGATTGTGCAGTATACGTTGGTACACCTGTTCCTGGCCCTGGTCTTGATACTAAGCTTACTGTTAAAGGGATTTCAGCTATTCCTTGAAGAGACAGAGTTTCTCCCATTAAGTCGAACCCTCCGCCTGAAGTTCCGGTCATGACGCGAGCTCCTGCGAATGATGCTCCTATTGCCATTGATGCGGCCGATATTTCGTTTTCTGCTTGGAATACCATTAGATTGTTTTCAATTTGATTGGCTGCTAATTCATGCATTGTATTTGTCGCTGGGGTCATTGGGTAGGCTATGTAAAGATCTAGGCCCGAGTTGACTGCCCCTTTTGCGATTGCTTGAGATCCTGAGAGTGTTGTTGGAGAGGCTTTTAATTTTGTGAGCTTTTGTTGAGTCTCTTGAGAATCATAACCTTGTTTTGCGGCTTCTAGTGCTTTTGAGTAATCCTTGAATTGGGATTTTATTTCTTTTTCTAGTTCTACTAAAGGTATACCTAATATTTTTATTATAGTTCCTGCAAGTGCCACGTTTATATTTCGACCTAAATCTTTGAATTGTTCCCCTAGAATTGTTGTGCCGTTTTTTTTTAGTGCGGCTTTATGTGTTTTTATTGATAAGTCGTCTAATGCTACTAAGATGTCTACTTTAGCGTCGTGGGATTCTATTAATGAGTCTGATATACAGAGTGTGTTGAAGTTGTGGCCGCCTCTGATAAGGGATGCATAGTCTCGGTAGTTGAATGTGAAATAGCCGTATTTATTTAGGACGTTGCCTATGATTTCGCTTACTTTATTTATTCCTTGTCCGGCTTTCCCGCCGATTATTATATTTAGTTTCATAGAGTTAAGAGTTTTGTTTTATAATTTCTTTAATTTTTTTTACTGAACTTGGGTTTACTAATGTCATTAATCCTTTCGGTTTTTCGTTTATTAGTAATGATTTTAAAATTCTTCGCATAATTTTTCCTGATCTTGTTTTTGGGAGATCTGGTGTGAAGAATATTCTTGCTGGTCTTGCTGTTGGGCCTATTTTGATGTCTACGTATTTTCTGAGTTTTTGTTCTAGTTTTTTGGAAGGTTTTCCTTTTTTTAGTACTACGAATGCTATTGGAACTTGGCCTCTGATTTTGTCTGGCATTGGGACTACTGCTACATCCCCGACTTTTTTGTTATCGTGTATTGCGTTTTCTACTTCTGCTGTTGCTAGTCTGTGTCCGGCCACTTTCATTACATCGTCTGTTCTTCCGGTAATTCTTACTAGTCCGTTTTGAAGATATGCTCCGTCTGAGGTGTCGTACATGTTTCCAAATTTTTTCCAATAAGTGTCTACGTATTTTTTGTGATTATTGAATACTCCGTGAAGCATTCCTGGAGCGAATGGGCTTGTTTGTGCTAAGAAACCCTGTCTTCCTTTTGGCATTGGTTTGCCTTCATCGTCTACTATTATATGGTTGATTCCTGGGAAACTTTTTCCTGATACTGTTGGAACGAATGGTCCGATCCCTGGGATTGTGTTGATGAGAGTTCCGCCTGTTTCGGTTTGCCACCAAGTGTCGATGATTGGACATCTGCCTCCACCTATTATTTTAAAATACCACATCCATGATTCTTTGTCGATTGGCTCTCCTACTGTTCCTAAGATTTTTAATGAAGATAGATTGTGTTTTGTAATCCATTTTTGAGGCGTTTTCATAAACATTCGAATGGCTGTTGGTGCGGTATAGAATACGTTTACCTTGTGGTCTTGAATTATTTTCCACCATCTTCCTGGGTTTGGGAAATCTGGGCCTCCTTCGTAGACAAGAGTTGTTGCTCCTGTTAGTAGTGGTCCATACATTGCGTAAGTGTGTCCGGTTACCCATCCGATATCTGCTGTGCACCACATTACGTCTTCGGGGTGTAGGTCAAAATTCCATTTGCATGTCCAGTAAGCTTGAGTTGCGTATCCTCCTGTGTCGTGGATTATTCCTTTTGGTTTTCCGGTTGTTCCGGAAGTGTAAAGTAAAAACATTGGGTCTTCGGAGTTTACCATTTCTGGTTTACAATATCCTGGAGCTTTTCTTAATTCTTCTTCGAAGTCTAGGAATTTTCCTCCTCTAACTTTTATTCCTATTCTGTTTACGACGATTATTTTTTTAACCGTTGTTTTGTTGGCCGCTTTTCTTGCTTTTTTTAAGAGGTTTTGTGGTTTTCCTCTTCGAAAGTATCCGTCTGAAGTGATTAATATTTTTGCCTTGCCGTCCTGGATCCTTGCCTTTAGTGCTTCTGCTGAAAATGCTGAGAAGACTACTGAATGTATTGCTCCGATTCTTGTGCAGGCTAGCATTGCAATTAGAGCTTGTGGGACCATTGGTAGATAGATTGATACTACGTCACCTTTTTTTATTCCGTTTGCTTTTAATACATTGCTGAATTTGCTTACTTTACTGTGGAGCTCTCCGTATGAGATTTTGACTGGTTTTTCTCCTTTTGGTTCTGGGACCCATATTAATGCTGTTCTGTCTGGGTGACCAAGATGCCTATCTAAACAATTTACTGAGAAGTTTAGTTTTCCTCCTTTGAACCATTGGAAGTATGGTAATTTTTCTACGTAAGTTTTATTCCATTCCTTGTTCCATGTTAATCCTTTTTTTGCTAGATCCCCCCAGAATTTTATTGGATCCTTTGCGGCTTTTGCGTATATTTTAGGATCAGTAATGTTTGCGATTTTTTTCATTTCTTCGCTCGGGTAGAATTCGCTCCCCTTTTTTATCACGTATTTTATGCCTTTTTTTTCCATGTATTTTTCAGCTAATGCTTATCACCTATTAAATTCTAATTGATTATTCTTTATAAGGTTTGTGAGAGAATTACATTAATCCTTGTTCGTCAATTCCGGATTCATCGTCGTCGGTTTCTTGTGGCTCTGTTTGTTCTTCTGATTTTTTTACTACTAAGTCTTTTGTGTCTATTGAGTTTATCATGTGTTTGAAATCTTCGAATTTATCGGCTGGTATTCTTAGGCCTTTTTTTGTTGGTCCGGTGTATGATTCACTTTTGGTGAATTCTCTAATATCTATTCCTGTTTTTCCTTTGTATTCTCGAAGTCCTATAACTATTTCTGTTACTGTTCCTTGATATTCTCCTTTTGGGATTCTTCCGATGTCTTTTTCCATTTTAAAATAAAGAGGAGATTAAGTAACCGAGGTCATTTAATCTCCAAAATCTTGACCGAGGTCAAAACATTCAACCTAAGTTGAATATTTGTCTTTGGTATTCGTCTATTATAAGGCTTTCTTAGTACTTTTTAGGTGCTACACTTTTGATTTAAATGTATATTAAATAAATTTTGATAGATTAAATATTATAGGTTGATTTTATTTGTTTCGATCTTGTGACGCTCTGAGCAGGAATCGAACCTGCGCACCCCGGAGGGTCCGGATTAGCAATCCGGTGCAATACCATTATGCGATCAGAGCATGAATTCTGAACAACAATAACTCTTTTAAAGCTTTTTCTCTGTTTATATTCGTAGGCAGGTTGGCGTGTTAGCCCCACGCTGTTACGCAAATGGGCTTTATGGCGGACTGCAAGGCAAGTAAGTGATATGAAGTTTCATATGTTGGCAATTTGACGTTGAAGGATTGTCCTTTTTGATCTTGCCTTGATGAATCGGGTCAGAGGGAGGAATCCCAGCAGCCCTAAGTTAAGG
>Ga0008651_10000474_pt1 | contig 25127 bp, 21 predicted proteins | sample SaaInlV_200m_DNA_6_FD_59173 | JGI IMG/M metagenome (GOLD analysis project Ga0008651, IMG submission 59173) | Marine microbial communities from expanding oxygen minimum zones in the Saanich Inlet - SI037_S2LV_200m_DNA | ecosystem: Environmental > Aquatic > Marine > Intertidal zone ...
CTTGTCTACAGTGTCCCAACGCGGAGCATTGGGAAAAGGACTGTGAAAATGCGTAAGTCCTATATATATACAAGGGTTGCAAACTAGCCAAGAGCTTGGTAGAGTATGGCTTGCTATCAAAATACATAATGTATCTATATGAAATCTCTTCTTAAAAACAGCCTGCAAACCTCCCTGCGTAGTGCCTTCTTGATCTTAAGACTCATTATTCCGCTTTATATTCTGGCAGATGTGCTCCTTTATTTTGATCTGCTCAAATACATAAGTTTCCTTTTTGAGCCCGTCACTTCTTTTCTGCACCTACCTGCCGAGGCGGCAATCTCCATTGCTGGTGGGATGCTGATCAACCTATACGCTGCGCTCGCCTTTGCTGCGCCGCTTGGTCTTAGCCCATACCAGTGGACAATTCTGGCTGTCTTTCTCGGGGTCTGTCATAGCATGATCGTCGAAACAGCCATCATGAAAAAGATCGGCATTCCCTATCTATACTCAATCACGCTGCGTCTAACGATGGCCTTTCTTACCGTCTTACCAGTGATGCTCCTGCCCGCATCTCTTTTTAGTACGAAAATTCAACAACCCGCCAACCAAGCTCAAGTATATGATAGCTTCCTCCAGATGCTGTTGGGTGCCTTGAGAAAAGCCAGCTTGCTTTCCTTCAAAGTCATTCTCCTGATCGGAGCGATCATCTTCCTCATGGATTGGCTTAAATCAACAAAATTCATGCAGGAATATACAAAGAAAGTGAATAGCTCTTTCTCCATTTTTGTGGGGCAAATTCTGGGGATTACCTACGGCGCGGGGATTTTGATCAACGAAGCTAAAAGCGGCAATTTAACACGCAAGGAAATCTTCCTGGTGACAACCTTCTTGATGATCTCCCATGCTATTCTTGAAGACGTGCTCCTTTTCGTGATCTTTGGGGCAAATTACTGGATCGTGGTCGGCGCACGCCTTTTGATGGCTTCTCTCGTCAGTTTCATCTTCCTGCGTTTAATGAAAATCTTTCCCTCTTTAAAAGTTACTACAGATGCTCTCGTCAAATCTTATTGATCTTCTGTATAATTAGCCCATGCCTTATAAACGCCCAACCCTCCGTCAACGTACCCATTACCTGTGGGATCGCTTCATGTCCTTCGGTACGCCTGCGCTCGTCAGCGGGCTATTTGTGCTTTCTGGTGTCATTATCATTATTGCAGCAACCTATATTTACTTTTACAGTGCAGATCCTCCAGAGCATACCTTCGGTAAAATTCTTTGGGATAGCCTGATGCGTACTCTCGACCCAGGCACTATGGGTGGGGACACAGGCTCAAATGACTATCTTGGGGCAATGCTCTTTGTAACAATGGGCGGTATCTTTATCGTCAGTGCCCTGATCGGTGTTCTCAGCAATGAACTCGATCAACAACTTGAACACCTGCGCAAAGGGCGCTCGATGGTGATCGAGAAGGATCATACGGTAATTTTGGGTTGGTCCCCGCAAATTCACACCATTTTATCCGAATTAATAACCGCTAACGAAAACCAGAAAAGGGCGCGGATCGTCGTTCTCGCCGAAAAAGACAAGCTCGATATGGAAGATGAGTTCAATGCCCGCGTGAAGAAAAAGCGCAGCAAAACACGCGTTATCTTTCGGAGCGGCAGCCCCGTTGATCTAACCGATCTTGAGATCGTTAATCCGCATCGGGCGCGCTCGATCATCATTCTGCCGCCCGATCATGGCGACGAAGATGCTTACGTCATCAAGGTCATTTTGGCGATCACCAATAACCCCAACCGCCACAAGAAAGCCTATCATATTGTCACTCAACTGGTCGATGAGAAAAACCTTGGCGTTCTGAAAACCATCAGCAGACGGGACAAGGTTCAGCCTATCCTGACCAGCGATATGATCGCACGCATCATGACCCAGACCTCGCGCCAGTCGGGGCTTTCTATCATCTATACCCAGCTCTTCGAATTTGAAGGGGACGAGATATACCTTGAAGATGCCAGTGCGTTAGCGGGCAAGACCTACGGCGATCTTTTGAATGCCTACGAAAAATCAGCAGTCGCGGGTTTACATCAGGCAAATGGAAATGTGGTCATGAACCCCCTAATGGGGACGCCGATCACAAGCGGCGATCAGGTTTTCGCCATCTCTAAAGATGATGACACGGTAGCAACTTCCGGGCTTCAAGCGTTTCCGATCGAAGAAAGACAGATCCAGATCAATTGCGAGGCAGTAGAACCCCCAGCCGAAAAAGCACTCATTCTGGGCTGGAATCGTTCCGCGCCGACCATCCTGTGCGAGCTAAACAACTATGTTGCCGAGGGATCAACGGCGTTGGTCGTCGCCAGTCAGGACGCCAAAAAGGACTTCAAAAAATGTGCCGCAGCAGCCGACCATCTGGATATTGATTTCCTGGTAGGTGACCCCACCAGCCGCCAACTGCTCGATGAGTTGGAAACCGAAAAATATGAGCATATTATTGTGCTGAGTTGTGGCGATCTACCCATCCAGGATGCGGACGCAAATACGCTCGTGACACTGCTGCATCTACGCGATATTGCCGAGCACTCTGAAATCCCCTACTCGATCGTCAGCGAAATGCTCGATCTGCGCAATCGCCAGCTCGCCGAAGTCGCGCAGGTGAACGACTTTATCGTCAGCGACCACCTGATCAGTTTGATGATGGCACAGCTTTCGGAGAACGAGCATCTTTACGATGTCTTCACCGACATTTTCAATGCCGATGGCTCCGAGATCTACCTGAAACCGATCAGTGATTATGTGACAATCGACCAGCCGGTTAATTTCTATACGCTGGTCGAAGCCGCGCGGCGCTGCAACCAAACCGCCATTGGCTATCGTCTCTCAGCCAACGCCAACAATGCCGAAGAAAATTACGGCGTGCATATTAATCCGCACAAGGCGGAGACTGTTCATTTCAAAAATGGGGATAAGCTGATCGTACTTTCGGAGATTTAGTTCGAGACGAGACTACAAAAGTCTTTAAGACTTTTGTAGTTTATTTATTTAACTGATCTTACGCAAAAAAGATATTTGTGCTTGGATCAGCCCCCTCTATCCTTCGGACATCTCCCCCAAATTCCAAAAGCGTGGAATTTAGGGGAGAAAATGAAAATTTCTATTAAAATGCCAGGTTTTTAGTCCGTTCCCCCTAAGCCCCAGCCGCTGTGCTGAGCTTGTCGAAGCAGAAGCGAGGGACAGGGGGATGAAACGTTTGAGTTTACAATGTCGCTGCGTAACACCAGTTATTTAACGAAGATCGCTACAGAATCGATCTGTGCCGTTTGGGGAGCGACATCGAAAGGCGTGACCGATTCCAGGCGATAGCCACCGCTGATAAGGCGTGCCGCATCCCGAGCGAGGGTGGACGGATCGCGCGAGACGTAGGTTAGCGTGCCAGAACCGAGGGACAGAATCCTGTCGAGGGTATGGCGACCAAGCCCCCCCGCGGGCGGATCGACGAGGAGGATATCGGGGGTGAAGTCGAAGTTGGGGAGCACATCCATAGCTTGGGCTTGGTAGAGTTCCACATTCTCATATTCATCCAGATTGATACTGAAATCATCACAAGCGACGGGGGATTCCTCCACGCAAATAAGCCGTTCCACTTTGGGTGCAAAAAACGCACTGAATGAGCCGATGCCGCTATGCAATTCGAGCAGCGTGGATTTGGGATTTAATGGCAGGTTTTCGAGGAGATGGGTGATGATCTTCTCCGCAACGGCGGTGTTGGGATGCGAGAAAGATGTCGCCGAAACACGGAAGGGACGCCCGTGCAGCGTGGTGACAATATGGTCGTCGCCGCCCATGACGATGGTTTCGCCGTCGTTCACGTGAACGACGGAAAGCTCGTCTTCGAGGGTCATCTCCGGGGTTTCGGGGTTGTCGGAATAAAAGATGAACATTAGATTATCGGCGACATCTTGACGAAGGGAGATTTGCTCGAAGATGTCATTTGCGCCAAATTCGAGATCTGCCCAGAATTCGTTAATGGCGGGCGCGGGGATGTGGCATTCTTCGAGATAAAGCAGATTCGGGCTGGTGTTCCCTGCGATCTTCCGCTCGGTGACGAGGAAGTCCATCTGGTTGCGGTAGTTCCATATCTCTGGAGCAGAGATGATTTTTTTAACCGGCGGATTCTCTATCTTGCCAATGCGCGTGAGTTGGTCACGCAGAATCTCTTCTTTGGCACGTAGTTGGGCTTCGTAGGGGAGGTGGTGATAATGGCAACCCGGGCAGCCACCAAAATGTGGGCATTTCGGTGCGATGCGCTCTGGCGAGGCTTCGAGAACTTCGAGCAGTTGTGCACGCGCAAAGCCACGCTTTTGGAAGACCAAACGTATGCGCACGCGCTCCCCGGGCAAGGCGTAGGGAACAAAGACAGCCCGCCCGTCGGGTTCAGGCAAGCGCCCCATTGTTTCGCCGCCATAGATAAATTTATCGAGGGTGATTTCGTAGGTTTCTTCGGTCATAGGAAGGACTTTCTTTTGATTAGATCGAGGCGCAAATGCTTATTGCTGTCTCTAAGCGGTCTGTGGAAAATTGATCAACATTATAAAAAATAGCTTTCTCTATTTCAACTTTCTCATTTAAGTTAGCACCATGCACGCTGAAATTTTTCTGATGCAGGGCATCAACGAAATCTTTTTCCAGTAACTCCATTGGCAAATGTGCAACTTGGGCATCCAATAAAACCATCCAATCGAGAATATGTTGTTGCCCTAGCACTTTTGTCTTCCAAGTTGGATAAAGATCAAAAAAAACTCCGGTTCTAATATATGGGGCTATCTTTTTAGCATGAACTAAGAGAGGAATATGTGGTGACGTTAGCTCAACATCACTCTCTACACCTGCCTGTTGTATTTCCTCAATGGCACTTTTTAGAAAGGAAAGCGTTGGGCAACGAAGTTCGATCTCAAAGAGTGTCTTTCCTTTCCCAAGAATAAGAATATCTTTTAAAGTTGGGATTCGTTCTGTCGAAAAAGAATCATCAAATTTTGAGCCAATGTCTAACTTTTGCAGTTCAGCATAAGAATAGTTCCCAATAAACCCTGCACCATCTTCTGTTCTGCCTAAAAAATAATCGTGATGAACGATGATCTGTTTGTCTTTGGAAAAATGGATGTCAAATTCAATTGCATCTGCACCTGCTTCAATTGCTGCTTTAAATGCTGCAATTGAATTTTCTGGGGCAAGTTGTGTTGCTCCACGATGCGCAATGATTAAAGGATTAGGCATTTTTATCAAAAAAGGGCGACCAGCCGGTCGCCCCCTACAGGGTTATTTATTCTTCAACTCCCAGAGCTTGGATAAAACTTCTTCCAAGCGTTCTGCGAGCAAACTGGGGGTGTCGGTCGTTACGTCATCTTCGTTTTCAAAGACTGCGTAAGGGATATCCATTCCGCGCACGGTGACGAACTCAAGATTCGATTTGCTGAACGCCGCCCAATCATCTTCCTTGTAGAGGCGCTCGAGCTTATCATCTGGTAAGCCGTGCTCAAGGATACTATCGGGGCGGTCAGGGTTAAAGCGACGACGGTTTTTGCGCAGTGATTCTTCAAAAGGGACATTGACATATATAATTGCGGCGCGTTTCAAAATATCTTCACCCAAATGCTGGAGAGCTTCTGTATAGCCGCCATGCTCGCTGCCGCGCGAAAATTCGATGATAAGAGTCTTTTCATCATGATAATTCTCTTCTCGCAGACGTTTGGGATATTCGATGTTGAAACGCTCGATCAACAAATGCCAGAGATACTCATATTTAAAATAGCCCTCTGAATCTGTATGCAAACGTGGCTGCCCCATCACCTTTTCGAGGATATGGTCCTCTTCAAACCACGTCCAGAGCATGGGAAAATCATCCAGAAAATCGAGTTTCCCAATGTGAAAATCTTCGTGGCGCGCCTCATCGGTGCTACGTTTGAGATAGTCGATGATCTCGCTTTTACCCGATGCCGGACGTCCGATCAGAATGATGATGTCAAAAAAGTTTTTGGTCATAGCGTTTTTAGAGAATATGTGTCCCTCCCCCGCGAGCGTGGGAGGCTAGGTGGGGGCTTTTTCTTCGCCCCCCTCTAACTCCCCCCGATACGGGAGGAGAAACTCATACTAAAGAACAAAAGAGAGCGCGATCAAGATCGCCAGGAACATCCCGGCCAAAAGACCGATGCGTTTCAGATCGCTTTTAATCTCAGTGTAATCCGGGTTGAATTCACGTTCGCTGCGCGATTCGCGTGCTACTTTGGCTGGTTTTCTGCTATTACTGGATCGTCTATTTTTCTTAACCATTTCTAACTCCTACTAATTTTTTAGATTTGCAAAAACAACAATTCGTTGAGTATCCTTCAAATAAGGATAACAAGAAATCAAGGTTGTGGTCGGGTTGCTGGTTGGCGCCATTACTTCAACCTGAGTTGGCTCAACAACCTGCGTCCCACTAACAATATAAGCATACTGGCGTTGCTGCGTGAAGATCAGAATCTCATCGCCAGGCTGCAATTGGTCGAGATAACGAAAAATCTCGCCATATACATCATTATGCGCCGAAAGCACCAAATTGCCAACATCACCAGGATGCGGCGAACCAATATGCTGCCCAACACCCTTCTTCAACTGCTCCCAGCCATCGCCTTGCACGATCGGGGCATCCACATTAAGTGCAGGAATTTGAATGCGGATAGCTTGCTCCGGGCTGGATGGCGGGATGGGCAGATCCTTAATGGATTGCACCATCGGGCGCAGGTGATCGGGGATCTCCGCTTCGTTGGGACGCGTGTTTCCGGCTGTATCCGGAGGGGTGTGCCCCGAGGGAAGTACCACTGCCATCACAAGCGGGGTGGGTGTCATGGTCGGTTGTTCAAGTGCGGCGGCGAACTCGGCGTTGAGATCACGCAAAATGCCAAATCCGCTTAAGATGATGCCGATCAGCCCGAGAACGGCAATAATTTCGACGCCGAGCAGGAAACGCTCCGCTACTGTTTTCTTGGCAGATCTCTCTTTAACGGGAGCAAGTTCCTCATCCTCGAGCGTTTCGATGACGGGGTTGATCTCCAACTCGGCGGGTTGATTCGACGCAAGTTGAATAACCCGTCCCGTGCGGCGGTAATGATCCAGTCGCTCCTGACGCACATTGCGACGCTTTTCCATAAGGAGGCGGCGCAATTCGCCAATGCTAAGGTCTTCGGGGGATTTGGATTTTCGTCTCATGATCTCGGCTTGGGATTATACCGCTTTTTTCCCTCACCCCCAGCCCCTCTCCCGCAAGCGGGAGAGGGGAGTCTGAGTGTAGCGAAGACGGGGTGAGGGCTACTCCGCACAATCTCCATAATCAAATTCTTCAATATTCCAAAGCGACTTGGTTGTGGTGGGGTCGAGTTCAAAACCGCAGATATCGGCGCGAGCAGCGGCAATGTGCAGATAGGGATATAGCGGAATAGAAGGGAGTTCTCTGGCATAGATAGAAAGGCTTTGCTGATAATTCTGGGTATAACCCGTCTCTTCGGGCAGGCTGTGGATAGCACGCTGACATACGGCGTCATAATCGACGTTGCTATAGCCGCTCATATTTGCGCCAATCCAATTATTTTCGGCAGTGGGGATGGCAGCTGTATTGAACCAGTCGCAGCGCGGGGCGATGCTTTCGCTACCCAGCGTGAATTGGGCGAGATCGAAATTTCGCCCAAGGAGAACACCATCAGGCGCGGGGGCGTAGAATTCATCAGGGGAGAGATAATGCAAATTAATGCCAACGCCACAACGCGCAAGAGAGTTTGCAAGAATTTCGCTGGATTGGCGACGTTGAATGGAGGTGGTGGTGACATAATCTAATTCGAGGGCTGTGCCTGCCGGAACGCTCTCCACATTGTGCGCAGTGCGCGGCGTGGATGCGTCGTTGTCGAAGTCTTTCCAGCCGATATCATCAAGCAGGGCTGCACCTTCGGTGATGTCGAAAGAGTAAAGCTCCAGCACTGGTGTATAAAGCGGGTGCTCGTTGGGGATATAGCTATCAGGCACAGTCACCAGTCCATGCAAGACGGTATCGACAACCCTCTGGCGGTCGAGGCAGAGAGCGAGGGCTTGGCGCGTGCGCGGATCGCTCAGGATTTCAGGGCGGTCGTTGCCCGAAATAATGCCATCATCGTGATCAGCGGGGGTGATGCCGAGGTAGAGGCTTTCGATAGAGATTTTTTCTGTGGAGAAGAATTTGATCTGTCCGGAAGCATCCAAGTCTTGCAAAAGGGCGACCTGCCCATCGAGGGGGATGCTGGGATCAAGGAGATCACATTCGCCATCAAGCAGGGCGGCGATAGCGGTATTCGGGTCTGGTACAAATCGGATGTTGATCACATCCAGATAGGGCAGCCCTTCATCTGCGCGATGATAGAGCGGGTTTTTGACAAGGCGCATACTTTCTGCCGGAAACCATTCATCCACAACGAAGGCGCCCCAGCCAAGCGGAAAACGCGCGGCAACATCGGCATCGACTAATTCGGAGGCAGCGAACTCGCCCCAAAGATGATAGGGCATGGGCTGCCAGAAATTGGTCATATAGGTATTGTCACGGAAGCCGGGTAGTCCGCGCCAAGTGACGCTAAGCGGATCGGCGGCTTCGTATGATTCTGTGCGCTCGAGGAGAAAGGTTTGGGTAGGGTCGTTGCTGGCAATGGCGAGATCAAAAGCATAAACAGAATCATCAGAGGTCATGGGCGTGCCATCTGCCCAGCGCAAGCCGCTGATGAAGCTGAAGTTTACGACCATCTGCTCCATTTGAATGGTCATATCCTTTTTGTAGGTCAGGACACAGTCACTTTCGTGACAGCCACTCGGATAGATGCGGACACCCTGAATCAGTTCAACAAGGTCCCCTTCGGCATCCACGACCCAATCCCCTTCGGCAACGGGGACAGAGACAAGGCTGGCATCGCCATGGTCTAATGAAGGGAGCTTTTGCAGAACAGTCGGTTCGTAACCATAGTTCAGGCTGTCGAGGGGCGCATCGTAGATCGCAGCGAGGACGCTTTTCGCAGCGGGGTTGGGTGTATCATAAGGGTAGAGAGTATTCGGCTCATGCCCGAGGCAGAGAGTTAACTCACGCAATATTTCGGGAGCAGATGTTGCCGAAGGAACGGAAGCAAGTTCCGGCTGTGGGGGCGAGGCGGTGACTGTCGCCCCTGCTTGTCTTTCAGCTATACAGGCTGAGAGCAGAAATCCAAGAGAAAGAGTCAAAATTGTTGTCAATTTAAAGAAGCGAAACATAAGCCCTCCTATAAACGGGGTCTCATGATTGTAATCTGTTTTCTTTGGCATTCGTAGGGGCGTGGTGGTAGAATCAAAACGATTTTCTCGTACTTGGAGGTTCAGAGATGGAAGAACAAACTGATCTATTTAGAGTAAAAAAAGGGTTGGCACAAATGTTGAAGGGTGGCGTCATCATGGATGTGGTGACACCGGAGCAGGCAAAAATTGCTGAAGATGCAGGCGCATGTGCTGTAATGGCGCTCGAACGCGTTCCTGCTGATATTCGCGCAGATGGCGGCGTTGCTCGCATGAGCGATCCCGACATGATTATGGGCATTATTGATGCGGTCAGTATCCCCGTGATGGCAAAGGCGCGCATTGGTCATTTTGTCGAGGCGCAAATCCTTGAATCGCTGGGCGTTGATTATATTGACGAGTCAGAGGTACTGACGCCCGCCGATAATGATTTCCACATCTACAAACATGATTTCAAAGTACCTTTCGTTTGTGGTTGCCGCAATCTTGGTGAAGCCATGCGCCGTATCGGCGAAGGCGCAGCCATGATGCGCACCAAAGGCGAAGCTGGTACCGGCGATGTAGTTGAAGCCGTATACCATGCCCGCACCGTTTTGGGCGATATTCGCCGTCTGCAAAGCATGCCCATCGAAGAGGTAATGACCTTTGCAAAAGAAATTGGCGCACCTTTTGAAATCTTGATGGAAACGCGTGAGCTCGGCAGATTGCCCGTGGTCAACTTTGCGGCTGGCGGCATTGCCACGCCCGCAGATGCAGCCCTGATGATGCAACTTGGTGTCGATGGTCTTTTCGTTGGCTCCGGCATCTTCAAATCTGGCGATCCCGCCAAACGTGCGGCTGCCATCGTTAAAGCCTGCACGCACTATAACGACCCTGGCATTCTCGCAGACGTGAGTAAAAATCTCGGCGAAGCCATGGTCGGCATCAATGTTTCGACCATGCCCGATGAAGAAAAACTCGCTGGGCGCGGTTGGTAGATCAAGCAGTAGGGGCGAACGGCCGTTCGCCCCTACAAAAAAATGAAATGAAAATCGGTGTACTCGCCCTTCAGGGCGCATTTGAAGAGCATATCGTTATGCTCAAAAAACTCGGTGCAGAAACGGCAGAAGTCCGTTTGTCAGAGCAATTGGATGATCTGGATGGGCTCATCATTCCGGGCGGAGAATCGACCACGATCGGCAAGCTGATGGTCGATTTTGACCTACTCGAACCCATACGGGAATTTGGGCTTGCCCACGCTATATGGGGCACTTGCGCCGGTGCAATTCTTCTCTCGAAAGATGCCCACCGAGAGCAGCCCCTGCTCGAGTTGATGGATATCACCGTCGAACGGAATGCCTTCGGGCGCCAACTGGATTCCTTTGAAGCCGGGCTCGATGTTGACTTCCTGAAGCAAGCCACAGGTGCGGGCGATCCGTTCCACGCGGTCTTCATCCGCGCCCCGATCATCGAATCCGTTGGTGCAGATGTAGAAACCCTCATCAGCCTCCCCGATGGCCGGATCGTGGCAGCCCAGCAAGGTCATCTACTGGCAACATCCTTTCATCCTGAGCTAACGGGTGATACACGTTTTCATGAATATTTTCTTTCTTTGGTAGGGGCAGGATAACCCTGCCCCTTTTAAAAATGCCCTCACGCCCGCTCGAACTTTTCGATCTACCCAGATTATCTCGCTATCGTAGCGAGGTTCTTTCGCTGGATTGCAAGCAAATTTTAACGCGCGGCAATCCGCTCAGAGCGGTCAACTTTTTGACATATCTCAACCCAACTCAGCATATCTACACCGCGATCACAGATAACGGGGAAAGTGACGCGCTAATCGGCAGCATCCACCATGACGAAGCCGAAAGTTATGCACAGCTCAAATATTTGACGCCAGCCAGCGCATTAGAAAATAGTGATACTTCCTTGAGATTACTTGAGCATTTGGTCGCGCAAGCAAAAAAATGGCGCACCTTTCAGGTTTTGGGGGAGATCGAAGAGAATAGTTCTCTTTTTGAACCGCTACGCCAAAGCGGGTTTTCTGTCTATGGGCGTCAGCGTATTTGGGATCTAAGCAATATTATTTTTTCTGACGATGCCATATCTTTTTGGCGAAAACGCAACGCTGTAGATACGATCGCTATCCAGAGCCTGCAACGCCAGATCGTCCCACCACTTTTGCAACAAGTTGAAAACTTTGCCAATTCTGAGCGTGGATTGATCTGTGCTAATGATGAGATCATGGCATATATCGATGTGATCTATGGAACACGCGGCATTTTCCTGCGTCCGCTTATTCACCCGAATGCAGATAATGTACGCGAGAAGCTGCTTAGTCTTTTAGCGCAGGATCTTCCCAATCGCCGCGAGCGACCGATCTATTTATGTGTGCGTTCCTATCAAGCATGGATCGAGCCGATCCTTGAAGAAATGGGAGCAACGGTGGGTCCGCGCCAGGTCGTGATGGTGAAACATCTGGTTAGTGTACAACGAACAGAAAAAACCGTCCCAGCCAATGCCGATACTGCCTGGGCAAACCCCGCCGCACCGATCAGGTCAGCCGAGTTCCATAAAGAAAACCCAAGCTAATTCTATAGCCAGTATTTCACTCCTGATCTAAAAGCCTGTCTTAAAAACGCCTCTCAATAGCGACTTTAGTCCGCACCGTAATCGGTTAGCATAACTCAGGCTACTTAGTTTCAATAAAAGAGTAAAGAAAAGACTTTGTTAAAAAAGTTGACAAAGTCTTTTCTTTTTGCTATTATGGGGCAGAAAGTTTCACTAGAAAAGTTGAGATAAAGTACTTGTGACTACTTATTTTCGCCGTAACCCCAAACAGAATGTCAAAAACATAAACAAACATGCTGTTTTGGATTTAATCCGCTTCATGCCCGGGGGAATATCACGCGCTGGGATCGCCAAAGAAATCGGACTTAGCCGTGCAGCCGTAACAACCATCGTTAACGATCTGATCTCTGCAGGCATCATCCGTGATGCCAAGCAACAAGCTAAAACCAGCGGGCGTCCGCGAACCTTGCTTGAAATCGCCCCTGAAGCTGGCTATGTCGCAGGCATTGATATGGGCGCAACTCATTTACGCGTTGTCGTTACCAATTTTGGCGCACATGTTGTTACCGAAAAAGAAATCTCTTTTAATATTGCCCAAGGCCCTGAAGCCTGTATCGCACAGGCAGATCAGATATTACGTGAATCTCTTGCCGCTAAAGATATCAGCATCCAATCACTTTCCGCGATCGGCTTTGGCGTTCCCGGCCCCATTTCCAGCGACGCTGGCATGGTCATCGCGCCACCGATCATGCCTGGCTGGGACCGTTTCCCCATCCGCGACACACTCGAAGAGCTTTGGCAACAACCCGTTTCTGTAAATAATGATGCCGAACTGGGTGCACTCGGCGAATGGGCCTATGGTGCGGGACGCGGCGCACAAGACCTCGCCTACATCAAAGTCGGCACAGGCATTGGCGCCGGACTATTGATCGACGGGCGGATCTATCGTGGGTCAACTGGCTCGGCGGGCGAGATCGGACATCTGACGATGGACAACGAGGGCCCACGCTGCACTTGTGGTAATCGTGGCTGCCTTGAAGCCTTCTCAGGTGGACATGCGATTGCTCAACAAGCGATCGATGCCATTCAAAACGGACAACATACACAAATTTCCCGAATTCCACTCAAAGATATTTCTGCAAAAGATGTTGCTTCTGCCGCACAACGCGGCGACTTGGTTGCCCAACAGATCATGGAGGAAGCCGGGCAACATCTTGGAGTTGCAATTGCGGGTTTGGTTAACATTTTCAATCCTGATATGATCGTAGTAGGCGGTGGTGTTGCACAAATTGGCGATCTATTTCTAGAGCCTGTGCGTAAAACTGTTGAACAGCGCAGCCTCCCCGCCGCCGCGACAAATGTAAGGATTACAACAGCCCTGCTTGGCAGGCGCTCTTCGAGTTTGGGCGCAATTGTTCAGGCACTGAGCATTGCTGTGCACAATATTGCTGAGGGCAAAGATGAACTTCGTCGTCAGCTCGTTGCTTAGGTTTTATGTGGTGAATCTGCTGCCTATTGCCCGGCATCCCTTTTGGGCAGGGAAGCAAGCCCAAATCATGTTCGATGCTTTTTTCGATCAATTTCTTTGCAGCAGACATAAAAATCCTATTTAGAGGAGGTGGTGTCTTTACCAAGATACAAAAAACGTCGTCTTTCAAATTGATAAAATAACCAATAAATTTACTATAAGGAGTAAATAAGAAATGAAGAAATCACTGTTCGTCCTGTTCAGCCTCGTGCTGGTCTCCGCTTTTGTTTTGGCTGCCTGTGGCGGCGCTGCCCCCGTAGAAGAAGCCCCCGCTGCTGAAGTACCTGCTGCTGAAGAAGCTCCCATGGAAGAAGAACCAATGGAAGAAGCTCCTATGGAAGATATGGAAGTTGTTGAAGTAACTTTCTGGCATGCTTATGCTACCGGCTCTGCTGAAGAAACCGCAATGACTGCGCTCCTCGCACAAGCTGCTGCAGATATGCCCCAATACAAAATCAACGCTCTTCAGATCCCCTTTGACGACATCTATAACAAGTACCGCACTGATGTTGCCTCTGGTGGCGGCCCGGATATGTTCATTGCTCCCAACGATTCTTTGGGTGACGATGCTCGCGCCGGCTTGATCGCTGACATCACCGCTTTGGCTGGTGACAAACTTGGCGATTACGCTCCTCTTTCTGTTGATGGTATGAGCGTTGATGGCGTGCTTTATGGTGTGCCTGAGTCCCTGAAAGCTGTTGCTTTCTGGTACAACACCGACATGATGCCCACTCCTCCCGCAACCACAGATGAACTAAAAACCATGATGGAAGGCGGCACCCCCGTTTCTTTGAGCTACGGCTGCTACCACCACTGGGGTTTCTTTGGCGCTTTCGGCGGTCAAATCTTTGACGACAGCTGGACTGTTGTTGCTGGCGACGGCGTTGCCGATGCAATGGGCTACTTGAACGACCTTTATCAGGTTTCTGTAGCAAATAGCTGGCCCAAGAATGATGGCGATGGCTTGGCTCCCTTCACCGAAGGTACCGTAGCTGCGATCACCAATGGTAACTGGGCAATGGGCGATTACAAAGCCGCTCTCGGCGACAAATTAGCTGTTGCTCCCCTGCCCGCAGGCCCCGGTGGCGCTGCTAACCCCATGCTCGGTGTTGATGGTTATTACTTCAACCCGAACAGCGCCAATATGGAAGCTGCAATTGAAGTTGCTCTCTATTTGACTGGTGCTGATGCACAAGCCATGATGATGAACGATGCTGGTCACGTTCCTACACTCACCACCGTTGAAGTTACCGATCCTCTGATGATCGGTCTCCTCGAAGGTTTCGGCAGCGCTTATGTCCGCCCGCAGGTTCCTGAATTGGGTCTCTACTGGTCCAACTTCTGTGGCACCGACGCTGTCTTCGAAGCTGGCACTCCTGCAGCTGACTGGGTTGCTGAAGCAACTGTCAACGCTAATAAATAAGCTCTAAAGTAGTATAAAATAGGGGTGGATGGATAAAACCCATTCACCCCTATTATTTTTCCATAATTCTGGAGGATTGTCCGATGACAGAATCTGATAAAAAAGCGCGTCGCTGGATTTTATTCCGTCGCTTTGCTCTCCCGTATGTCTATTTATTTCCTGCATTTATCGTGATGGCTTTCATCACTTTTTATCCTCTTGTTTATCAGGTCGTCATCTCCTTCACGGATTTTCAACTGAAAGACCTTATGCATGGTTTGGCATCGCCAAACTTAAATCAGGTGGGCTTTAAGAACTATATTGATATTTTTACCAACGCACTCCCTGTTCAAAATTTTGAGTTTTTTCGTATTCTCACATATAACTTTTGGTGGGCTATCTCTAATGTAGCTCTCCACGTTCCTGCAGGGATTGTGATCGCTGTTTTACTCAATATCCCTGGGCTGTGGGGAAAACGCATTTATCGTGCTATATACATCCTTCCTATTGTTGTGCCTCCCATCGTTGTGGCAACAGTTTGGCGGAATATCTTTCATGAGCAATACGGAGCCATGAATCAACTGCTCACTGTCATCATGGAATTCCTGGGCTCAACGGATCCGGTACGCCTTCGTTGGCTAGAAGAATTCACACCACCTATAAAATGGCTCTTGCCTAATTCCCCGCTACCTCTCGCTTATTACGCGATGATGATCGCCAACTTTTGGTTGGGATGGCCCTTTATGACCCTTGTCGCAACAGGCGCATTACAGAGCATCCCCAAAGATCTATATGAAGCGGCATCCATTGACGGAGCTTCTAATTCACAACAATTTTGGAATATTACTGTTCCGCTCCTAAGAACAGCAATGATCCCCGCTTCTATTTATGGGTTTACACTATCCTTTAATTTATTTGCTTTTGTCTATTTCTTTACGGGTGGTGGTCCGGCTCGTTCAACAGAAATTTTGGTTACCTTTGCTTACGACCTCGTCCGCAACCTAAATCTCTTTGGTGTTGCGGCTGCTTTCGCTGTGATCATCTTCTTTGTTGCGCTCTTTGTTTTCCTTATTACCAACAAACTCACTCGCGCAACCGAATCTTATACAGAGGCCTAAGATGACAACGACAAATAAAACAGAAAAAAAACAAAATTTCATCATCCGCTTTCTCAACATCAACACCTCTGCCGAAACAAGCGGACGTGACCTGCCCCTCTGGCGACAACTCCTCCTGCAAGTGCTAACCCTCTTCATTGGTGCAACAGTGATGTTTCCCATCATGTATATCATCACCATGTCGCTCAGTTCGCAGACAACGCGTCCTTCCAGCTTGCAGCTTTTCCCCAAAGAGATTTCCTTCGCAGCCTACCAGCAAGTACTAGATCACCCAACTGCGAACCCCGTCAGCTTTATCCAACTTCTCAAAAACAGCGTGGGGCTTTCCTTCGTCGTTGGCTTTCTGGCTGTACTTGTTGCCGTTTCTGCTGCCTATGCTTTTTCACGCTTCAAATTCAGCCTACGTCAAACGCTCATGGTCATGGTCTTCATTCCGCTCCTCATGCCCGGCATTGGTCTTTTAACACCCCTATATCTCCTCATGAACAGCGTTCGTCTCATGGACTGCGGGGAAGGCATAATGGCACTCGCTCCCTTTGCTAGTTGTGCCGTCGGCGCAGGGAAAATAGTCTTCAATCTGCGTGATTCGCTCTATGGTGTTGGCATTACCATGATCGCAGGTGCGCTCCCCTTTGCCGTTTGGAATCTCAAGGGGTATATCGACACCATCCCCGCAGAACTCGAAGAAGCTGCTGCAATAGATGGTGCAGGGCCCAACCAAATCTTCTTCCGCATTATGCTTCCCCTTGCCATCCCCCAACTCGCAGTCACCTTTTTCATCGGCTTCATTGGTCACTGGCAAGAATTTGCGACATCATGGCTTTTCCTCACTCAGCCAGAAGATTACACCCTCGCCATGACCCTCTACAATATGACAGGTCAATACGCCAACAGCATCCCCTGGAATCGCTTCGCGGCGATGGCGGTCATCGTCGCCTTACCGGTGGCGATCATCTTTATTGCCCTCCAAAAACAAATCGTCGGAGGTCTTACATCTGGCGGTGTCAAAGGATAAATCAAAGGCGGTCAAATTTGACCGCCTTTTTTCTTAAAGAACTGCATTGCATCCGCTTTTGGATGCGTTGCAGTTCGCGTCAAGTAAAACACGCGAGTCTTATTTAACCCGATGTGCAATGCAGCTTATTAGATGCAGCGCACACCTATCATTTTTTCTTTAGATTAACCCCCAACTTACTCCCATGAAAAAACATCTCCTCATCTTCATCTTAATTGCCCTCCTCAGCGCATGTACCCCAACGCGACCTGAACCTGCTCCCGTAAAACCAACATCGCCCGCCATTCAAGAAACCCCGCCAAGCGATTGGTGGGATGACGCCATCTTCTACGAAATCTTCGTCCGCAGTTTCTATGATAGCAACGCTGACGGGATCGGCGACTTCAACGGAATTATCGCTAAACTCGATTACCTCGAAGACCTCGGCATCAACGCCATCTGGCTGATGCCTATTAACCCCTCGCCCTCTTATCACGGCTATGATGTGATCAATTATTACGCCGTCAATCACGAATACGGCACAATGGACGATTTCAAGCATCTTCTCGAGGAAGCCCACAAGCGCGATATGCACATCATCATTGATCTGGTGCTGAACCACACATCCAGCCAACATCCCTTTTTCGTGGACGCAAATAACGACCCCGAATCTCCCTACCGCGATTGGTATCTCTGGGAAGAAAATTATCCGGGCTGGGGCGGTAGTCTCTGGCACGAGGGGAATCACGGCGTCTATTACGCCCTCTTCTGGGGCGGGATGCCCGACCTGAATTATCGCAACCCCGAAGTCACCGCCCAAATGGATAAGGTTGCCCGCTACTGGCTCGACGAGATCGGCGTGGACGGTTTTCGTCTCGACGCGATCAAGCATCTCATCGAAGAAGGCGAGATCACTGAAAACACTGCTGCTACGCATGAATGGCTTCAGCATTTTTATCAAAGTTACAAAAGCGAAAACCCTGAAACCTATGTCGTTGGTGAAGTCTATGGCGCAGGCGGGACTGTCGCCAGCACTTACATAGAGCAGATGGATCATGTTTTTAACTTCGAACTCGCATCAGGATTCGTCAACTCTGCGAATGGTGGCTCGAATACGGGAATTAACAGTGCATTTACGCTCACGCTCAAAGATATGCCGAATGGTAATTATGCGACCTTCTTGACCAATCACGATCAAAACCGCGCCATGAGTCTCTTCTATGGGGATGTAGGTAAGGCGAAAGCCGCCGCGTCGTTGATGCTGACCGCGCCGGGCACACCCTTCATCTATTATGGCGAAGAGATCGGGATGCTCGGCAAAAAACCGGATGAAGATATCCGCTTACCGATGCAGTGGTCGGGGGCAGAAAACGCTGGCTTTAGCGGAAGCAAGCCCTGGCGCACGGGCGAAGCGGGCGATTCAGACACAAATATTGCTGCGCAAGAAAATGATCCCGATTCGCTCCTGTCGCATTACCGCGCGCTGATCGCCCTCCGAAAAGAATATCCCGCTTTACGCACGGGAGAGATCGAAGTTCTTGATCCCGGCACAAATGCGCTTTTTGCCGCCCTGCGCACGCAGGGAGATGAAAAGATTTTGGTCATCGTCAATCTGACAGATGAACCCGTCAGCGAGTATCACCTCGAAAACATCCCCGACACACTCATGGATTTGAACTTACTCCTCCCAAAAGACAGCAGCTTCGACCTCGCTATTCCCGCTTACGAAACATTGATATTCGAGCTAAAGAAATAACCACAAATGATTTAAACCAAAACAAAGATATGTTTTTGCGAACCCCGGTGCTCTTCGTGTGAAGCAATCTCCCTCTCTACGGTGGAGGTTGCCGTAAGCGAACGGGGTATCTATCCTAAAAACACCTCGTAGTAGCGACTTTAGTCGCTCTGAACGGCTAAAGCCGTCACTACAAAAGAATTTAAAGATAAATTATTAACTCATATTACGTAGTGATGGGCAATGAACTGTCGTTTTCCCTCATCCTAACCTTCTCCCAAAGGGAGAGGGCGGAGGGTGAGGGCAGCCCCAAAGTCTGTCAAAGGCATCTTCTCATAACATCAGTTATTAAAACTCACGCCGCAAGCGGCGGGATATTGAACCCCTATATAAAATAAAAAAGCTCCTCCTATGCCAAAAACGGCAACGGGGAGCTTTTTTTGCTTCTATAAAACTTAGACAACTTGTAGGAAACTGGTTAACGCCTCCAGTTCGGTATTCACATCTGTAAACATATTGCCGACAGTGGGACCGAGGAGAGAAAGAGCTGCATAAACGACAATGGCAACGAGAACAAGAATAAAAGCGTATTCAACTAAACCTTGTCCGCTCTCAGCATAAAATGTTTTCACCAGAATCACCTCCTTTTGAAAAAAAAATCTAGAAAAAGTTATAGAAAGATAATTCCAGTGTAGCGGATGGTATAGCAAAAGTCAATCAGATATTTTTTGTCCATATTCGCAAAGGTCAAGCAAGGGGCATATTGCACACTCAGGTTTACGTGCCTTACAGATCTCGCGCCCCAAACGGATAATATTCAAATGCCCGGCATAATAGGTTTCGGGCGGAAAAACTTCTTCCAAATAAGGGTGTGCCTGCTCTACAGTCATATTCTCAGGGCGCAACCCGATTCGCCCTGTAAGGCGGTAAATATGTGTGTCGACAGGAAACGAAGGCATCCCTAATGAGAAGAGCAAAACAATTGCCGCTGTTTTCGGTCCTACACCGTTGAAATTCGTCAGCCAGGCATGGGCTTCTTCGAGCGGCATTTCCTTCAGAAACTCAATATTTAGCTCCCCGCGCTCTTCGCTGATCTGACGCAGCACCTTCTGGATGCGCGGTCCCTTTTGGTTCGCCAAGCCCGCCACGCGCACAGCTTCGATCACCTCATCAGCAGGGGCATCACGCACCTCCTCCCAGGTTGGGAATTTGGCACGCAACGCATCAAAGCCGCGATCACGATTGACGTCGTTGGTATTCTGCGACAAGATCGTCGAAACCAACTCGTCAATCGCGGGCAAGGGGTTACGCCAGATCGGTTCCCCAAATTTTGCCATTAGGCGTTTGTGCACTTCCAAAGCTTTCTTTTTGATCTCTTCCATCTTATTTTTCCAATTTAAATATCGTGCGGCTCTCGCCCACAGGCAAGTTTCGCCAATTATAGATCGTTTGCACAGGCGAAAAACCTGCCAAATCTTCAAGCTGCTTTTCGTTCAAGATATTCAGTTGACGCAGGATTTCGACCATGACCGCCGCGCGGACTTTTTCGGTCGCATCACCATCGGATATTTTTAGCGCGATACCGACTCCTTTGGGGCTTGCTTCCGTTAAATCAGGCAAGATGCCCAAAGCCTGATACCCCTCCGCACCCGTCTTCGCGACAAGCCTGCCGCACCCCACCTGCATAACGCGTGTATCGAAACGCCCAAATCCGCTTACGTATTCGGGGTGCGCCGCCATTGAAGTAGTGATCGTTTTACAGGCATCTGCGCGTTCAGCGGGCAGATCGTGTGGGTCACAAAGGCGCGCAAACCCCAGCGCAGTGTTATATAACGGAATAGCAAAATTCGGCGCGGAGCAGCCATCGGTGCCAAATTTGACATCAGCAGGTACTATTTCGCACATTTCTGCAAAGGCGCTCAAAATATCTTTTTGGATGGGGTGTTCTCGATCGAGATAATTTTCGAGAGGCAAGCCGCGCATTTTTGCATGGGCGAGCATCCCGGTATGTTTGCCGGAGCAATTATGCCGAATGGGAGTGGGTATCTCTCCAATGGAGATCAGTCTTTCGGTAGTTTCCCGATCGAGGGGCGGATGGGAGCCGCATTGCAGATGGCCTTCATCCACACCGATCTTTGCCTGGATTCCGCGCACTGTTTGGGCGTGCAGGTTAGTGCCCCCATGCGAGGCACAGATCTGCGCTATTTCGTGCAGAAGCAAGTTGAATTCGCGTGCGCCACCGCGCTCAATAAAGGGCAATGCCTGAAAAGGTTTTGCTGCCGATCGCAGGAAGGTCTTGTGTTGCGGATTCCCTATCCAAGCGAGCAACTTCCCTGAAGAATCAACAACGGCCGCTGCTCCATAATGAAGCGACTCGACCGTTGTGCCGCGTGTGCGTTGCAAAAGCGGGGCGTGATCGGTCATTATTTATTCGTCGTCGCTAAGCTCTGGGATGTAGTGGAGAATATAGTATTTTTGAAGTCCATAGCGTAGACGTTGGGTATAGGCTTCACGTTCAGAGGCAAGGAAACGGAAAGGGGCAAGAAGTGCCGGAATGATTTTTGCGGTATCTTCCGGGGCTGCGCCTTTGGCTGCCAAACTTTCAAGTTTTTTATGCGCTATTTGAAGGAGTTCGCGCTGTTTGTCGATAGTGCTGCTGGCGCAAACGCCGCCACGTCCGCTAATAACACTATAGCCTTTATATTCTTCGCCTGAGAGGAGCTTGAGATCATTTATCCAGCGCGGCAGATCGGCAGATGCCAGGAAAGGCGGTTGGTTCTTGAGAACAGCATCGCCGACGAAAACTACTTTCTCGTCGGGTAAAACAATCCAAATAGCACCGCTGCTTGAGCCAGGGTGATGCTCAAGATAGATCGGGCTTTCGCCCCAGTAGAGACTCATCTTTTTTGTAAAGGTAATTCGTGGAGGAGCCCAACGAATATTTCCCAAGTTTGGGAGAACTTCCCATTCTGCACCGGTTGATTCGCTCTGAGATTTGAAGGCGCCAGGGTGGTTACGGAAAAATCCGGCTGTTTCTTCATGAACGAGAACAGAGCAATCCATAGCGCGTGCGCCGATCGTGCGGTCTACGTTTGAATCCAGATTGATAAGCAAACGTTCATATCCGCTTTCGAGATCAAGAAGGTCAGCGCGCCATGAGCGCCCATCTTCCGGTATAGGCGGGGCATCAATGTAGATCAATCCGCGCGGCAGGTTGATCGCGCCCAATGTGACCCCTGAATATTTGTCTTCGATATGGATATTTTCTTTTAACGATTGCATTTAGGAGACTTCCTCTTCTGTTGTTCTTAATACGGGCAAAATCATATTGAAACGGGTGCCCTCTTGATAGTTCTCATCAACCCAAATTTCTCCGCCGTGTCCTGTAATCGCGAGGCGGCAAAAAGCAAGCCCAACCCCTAGCCCGGATGTTTCGCCTTTATTTTTAGCACGTGTAAATTTTTCGAAAACACGCTGCCGATCTTCAGGGGCAATCCCTATACCGGTATCCTGCACCCAGAGCTGAAGCCACTCCCCTTTGTCTTCAACGCCCACTTCTATTCTGCCGCCAATCGGGGTGAATTTGGAGGCGTTTTCGAGCAAGTTAATTAAGACGCGTCGGATCATATCGCCATCTACCCAAATATTGGGAATATTTTCCGGCACAATGGCATTTACCTTTTGCTCGCGCGGTTGTGTGCCAGGCAAGACGGCTTCGAGTGCCTCCCCTACAAGCGTTGTCGTAGAAACACCTTGCTGTGTCACAATCGGTTGTCCCGCTTCCAGCCGATTAATATCAAGCAATGAAGAGACAAGACGTTGCATTCGTGCCGCAGAACTTGTCGCGATCTTGAATAGCATGGCTGTGCCTTCATCGTCGTTTTCTTTGAGAATATCTTCTAAAATATCGAGGCTTGAGATAACATTTGAGAGCGGGGAGCGCAGATCATGATAGATCATGGAAGTCATATCATCGCGTAGCGCATCTAATTCTTTGCGCTCGGTAATATCACGGAATATCCATTGCAAGGCTTCATCATCTTCGAAGTGAACGCTGTGTGCATGGACTTCAACGGGAGTTTCCTTACCATCTTTCATAAATAAGGTCGATTCGTAATTACGCGGTTGATCGTCGCGCAAATATTCAAAGCCTTCACCGACCTCTTTCCAATTCAAGGTGTGGATCTTGTCAATTTTCAAGGTGCGGAAAGCATCCACATTATAGCCACTCAACAAGAGTGCTTTTTTATTGGCTTCGAGAATATTGCCGTCCCAATCGGTGATCAGGATAGGGTCAATACTATCGTTAAATAATTCATAATAGCGTTTACGGGTTTCTTCAACGCGCTCAAATAATTCTGCATTCTGGATGGTCGTACCTGCCAAGCTACCGATCCCCGTCATCACTAGTAAAGCATCTGGATCAAAAACGCCCGAAATCGGATTGATCGCTTCCATTACGCCGATGATCTTGCCCTGCGCCTGAATGGGCGCGACTGCGATGGCATGAGAGTCAAACCCATCAAAGAAGCTGCGATTCGCAAAAGGATTTTCTTCTTTAATTGCCGGAATAACGATACCGCGCCCTTCTTTAACGACCTTTCCAATGATCCCCTCGCCCGCCCGAACACGCTTATCAACGATGCTGCCTGCATTTTTCCCCGTTGCCGCGCGAAAGACAAAATCCCCGCTGGGCTGCTCTTGCAAAGCCAGCGCAACTGTCTCGACCTGCAATGCTTGAATACTCTGATTAAGGATGCGCTGAAAAACATCGCTCATCTGGAGAGAGGCGTTGATCGTTATGGCCCCATCTGCAAGAGCCGTCATCACGCGTGCCTGACGCTGGCTCTCGGTATACAGACGTGCATTTAAGATCGCTATGCCAGCCTGATCGGCAATGGCCTGCATCAACTCAAGATGACTACGATCAAAAGCATTCGGCAGCGAGTGAACAAGCGTCATCACGCCGACGATCTTTTCGCGTGCCATCAGCGGTACACAAATCGCCGCTTTTGCGCCGCTTTTTTGCACTGCATCATCCGGGCGGCGTAACCAGCGTTGGTCACGGCTTGTATCAGGTACGAGAGCAGGCTTCTGATTGCGCACCACCCAGCCAGCCAGACCACGTTCAACGGTCACGCGCAGTTGTTGCGTGGTATCTCCCTGAATACGGCGTCCATGCACAATAATTGAATCGAGCGGCTTACCGCTATCATCCATTACGACCACACTACCGCGCTCGCCGCCAACATTATCTATGGCAGCATAAAGCACGCGCTGCAATACAGTGCGCAAATCGAGCGCTGTTGCAACCTCGCGGCTTACATGATAGAGCAATTCAAGCAAAGAACGGGTGTGGTCGTTTGTCATAATCCTCTCCGCAAAAGTATAGCACAAGACCTCAAGTTCTCTGTGGGATAGAGCAAAAAGGATAGGAGAAATGCGTCGAATCCGGGCGGATTTTTTCCCCCGAAATACATTTGTTTACTCTTCTACTTTTACCAGGTAATATAAGCCCAGCACCCCCGCGCTGAGGACAGCGAGAGCGAACCCGACCCCAACTTGGTCGGCGAGAAACCCGAGCATCGGTGCGAAGATAGCCGTAAGTATCGTGCTGAACTGCGCTTCAACGGAGAGTCCCGATGCCATGATGCGGCTATCAATTTGGTCGCTGATATAGGCGACGTTCATCGGGCGGCGTAGGCTGCGCAGGGCGTAGAAAACGAGAAAGACGATGATAGAGAGAATCGCCCAATTTGCGGAGGTGGCGAAACCGGCGATGAAGAGCATCCCTGCGCCGAAGAGGAAAGAGAGATTGATAGCACGCCCCAAGCTGGGAAAACGCTCGCTGAATCCGGCCGCACTGCGGGAGGCGTAGCTGGTGAAGAGATAGATGACGAAGTAGACCAATCCGATCAGGACGGCGCTGCGTTGCATATCGCTAAGCCCCCCTTGTATTCCCCCCGTAAACGGGGGGAAAAGCTTGAAGACGACGAGCGAGAGAGCGAAAGTCTCCAGAATGGGTTGGAGATAATCTTTTGTGGATTTGAATAATGCGCCGAAAAGAGAGCTGTTCAGGATGGAACGCAGAGCAAGCCGATTGGCAAATATCCCGCTAAAGTCGCGTAGGGTCTTTTTGGTCTGGTTCCAGATGTCGCTAAACGGGATACGTTGAAGATCGCCATCCAATGCTTTGGGGTACGAGAGCATGTTGAATAAATCCAAAGTATAGGGAATTATTGCCGCCAAAAACATGATGCGATAACTGCCCGTGTAAAAGACGAGGGCCGCCGCGATGAGGGCGTTGAGCGCGGAGCCAAGCTGGGAGAAAGAGCGCGTGCGTCCGTAATAGGCGACTTTGAAATGCTCGCGCTTGGTCATTTTGAGATGCTCGAGAATGAGGGCTTTGTGCGTGCCAGAGCGGAAGGCTTCGCCGAATGCGAAGAGAATCATGGCGAGCGCGTAGAGGGGAAAAGTGGCGAAAAGATAAAAAATGACGAAGGAGATC
>Ga0008651_10000480_pt1 | contig 24992 bp, 19 predicted proteins | sample SaaInlV_200m_DNA_6_FD_59173 | JGI IMG/M metagenome (GOLD analysis project Ga0008651, IMG submission 59173) | Marine microbial communities from expanding oxygen minimum zones in the Saanich Inlet - SI037_S2LV_200m_DNA | ecosystem: Environmental > Aquatic > Marine > Intertidal zone ...
CTAGGCTCGGTCCAAGTCTTCTTCGTACGCGTCGTCGATCAGGCAGAGGTCGCCCAACGCTTCGTGCAGTGGATCCGAGTCTGCGGCGGAGAAGCCCAGGTGGGACCGTCGCCGCCAGCCTTCCGCCAGCTCAAAGCGGCCTGACATTTCACCGACGTCTTCAGCGAACTCCTGCATGGTGTCCAGGTATGCATCCAGGCCCTGGCTCTTATCCAGCCACTCTTTCTGGGAGCGATGGCAAGCCAGCATGTCGCGCTTCTCCTGAATGACGGTCGAGACATCGACGTACTGTCCGGGGCGAATGCGTCTGCGCATGGGGTCGCGCAGGCCGTAGGGAAGGGCGTGATAGATCGTCACGTCGCCTTCGATTGGGGCTACGGGGGGAGCGGATGTGTAGTTCCGCATACCCCGACAGAACGCTGCGGTCACCGCGAGACGCGTCGCGTTCTGGTGTTCCTCCATGTAGTCCTGCGGCGATTGCACCAGCATGATGGTCGGCTTGATCCGGCGGACGACTGCGAGAACCTGAGCGACTTGCTCGTAGGTGTAGTAGACCTCCAGATCGTTGCAGATGCTCTCGTGGAAGGTCGCTCCTATGAGCTCACATGCATCGACGGCCTCGGCACGGCGCTTGGGCACGATCACCTCGGGCGGGTCAACGGCGGTGCCGCAGGACCCGTTGGCGATGTTCATGTAGTGCAAATCCCAACCCCGTTCACGCAACAGCATCATCGTGCCGGACATCATGAACTCAATGTCGTCGGGGTGTGCGGCAACGGCAAAAACACACGGTTTGTCTGGCATCAGTGCATCTCCACCTCGCAAGTGCCGAGTCCCGGGCGGAAGAAGTTGAACTGCACGTTGGGGTGATCAGCCAACAGGCTCATGGGAACGGCTGAATCGGGCAGTCCCTTGGCGATCATCAAGGTGGTGAGGCGCATGCCGAACGGGTTGTCGTGGGCGCCGGCCTGCCAGATGGAGACCTTCTCTGACTTCCAGGTTTCGACCGGGCCAACTGTTGCGGCTTGGGTCGGGACGAGGGAGATATTTCCGCCGCCGGATGTACGTGCGTTCTGCATGACGGTCATGGGGTGAAGATCCACGATTCGCGTTCCCAGTTGGCGGTACTCTTCGGGGGAGGGTGGCGCATCGGTGTAGGCGCCTTCACGCTTGAGAGGATCGTTGAAAGCCCAGTGTTTGACATCGCCCTGTCCCCCCTGCATGACTACGCAGCGGATATCATCGTACAGGCTGCTGTAGGCGTTCAGATCTCCGCTGGGGAAATGCATGTTGGCTTCGGGCAGTTTGAGTCCGTCGTTGATCTGGTCGAAGCAGAAGTCCCTATCGCAGTTTGCGAACGAGAGGGGGTGGTCCATGCCAACGGCGACGCCGTCGATGACCCATTCGTCCATTCCCCAGAAGTGTGCATCGTGTTTGCCGAGGTCCAGCCCCATGGCATTCACGAGGCGGGCGACGAGGGGAAGTTGCTCGGTCGGCCCGATCGGCCCGCAGATGCCGGCGGGGTTGTCGGGGGTCGACTGCTTCCACGCCTCGATGTACTCGAGTGCTTCGGCCAGGTAGAAGTCCTCAATGGTGTCGTACATGACGACTTTGAAGCCTTCACGGCTGAGTCCGAGGATATCATCGGCGCTCAGCTTCGCAGCGTCCTGGACGATCTCGGCATCAATGGTGGTGTAATCCCACCACTCGGGGGCAACACAACTCAGCTTTCTCACGAGTTCTCCTCCTCAGTTGCACGTACATCAATGATCGATCGGCTGTTTGCCGGGTACTCCGTCGGTCAGCGGGGGGGGGACGCTCAGCGTCTGAACCGGTCCCTTCATTTCGCCTTCTTCGTCAGAAACGCGTCGGGCGAGACGTCGCAAGATACCTCGCGGTCAGCACGAAAACAATGCTTCATTCAGCGGCCCGCTCTTGAGTGTCTCGAGGGACTACTCCGTTTGTTGGGCATAGAGCCTGGCGTAGAAGCCCCCTGCAGCCAGGAGCTCCTCGTGCGTTCCATATTCGCTGATAATGCCGTTCTCGATGGTGCAGATCCTGTGACAGCGTCTGGCCATGGACACACGCTGAGACGCGATGACCGCGGTCTTGTTGACCAGAATATGCGAAAGGGTGTTCTGAATCTTGTTTTCGGTGTCGGCATCCAGGGCTGACGTGCAGTCATCAAGGATGAGGACGTTGGGGTCCGTGATCAGAGCCCGGGCAAGCGAAAGGCGCTGGCGCTGGCCTCCGGAGAGACTGGTGCCCTTCTGGCCGATTTTGGTCTCATACTGCACTTTCATTTCAAGAATAAAGTCGTGCATTTCCGCGGCGGTTGCGGCTGCCATGACCTGGGCTGGCTCTGCATCCGGAACGCCGTAACAGATGTTGTCACGAATGCTCCCGCTGAAGATTTGGGCTTCCTGGGGAACGAAGCCGATGGTGGTTCGCAACGAGCTCATCTTAACCTTGTTCAATGGAAGACCATCGACGAGTATCTGCCCGGATGTGGGTTCATGCAGCCGTGAGAGCAGGTAAAGCAGCGAGGTCTTGCCACAGCCGCTTGGCCCCATCACACAGAGCCACGTTCCGGCTGGTATGTCCAGGGAAACATCCCGCAGGATCATCTCCGGAGGCGTTTCACTGTCCGCGGTCTCATAGCCGAAACACACGTGTTGCAGCGATATGCCTTGGCTGAGAGGGCTGGGGAAGTCAACGGCGTCAGGCGCGTCCTCGATCTGGATCGGTTGGTCCATGATGTCCGCCAGGCGCTGCAGGTTCACGACCAAGTTGCTGAAGGTCAAGCTGAGCCGCGACAGCTGGAGGACGGGGTTGAACAGATTGGCGGTGGCGCCGTATACGAACATCATCTCTCCCAGGGTCATTTGGCCGTCCATTACATATCGCGACCCGAGTAGGAAGATCGTGGTTGTGCCCATGGCACTGACAATGGTAGATGAGCGAACGAGCTTGGCGCCAAGCCGCTGCTGGAAGAGCGCATCTCGCAGGAAACACGCTGTCAGTCGATGGAAATTCAGCACTTCCAGTCGCTCTCTCGCGTATGCCTGAATTGCTTTGATTCCGTCGAATTTCTGCGTTGTCATGCCGAACAGGCACGAGTTCGTGTGGCGCATTTCGCGGGTGATTTCCCGGATCATGGGGCGGGCACGCCGATAGATAAAGGCATAGATCGGGACAATGCAGCCCGCGATGACGGCGAGTCGCCATTCGGATACGAGGAGTATCGTGACGCCTACGACGAGGAGTGCCACACTGCTGCCGAAGCTGGTGAATCCCATGATGAACTGCCGCTGCACGACAGCCACGTCGGACAGGATACGCGACATCAGGCGTCCAGCACTGTGAGCTTGGTGGTAGGAGAGCGACAGCTCCAGGACCTTCTGGTGCATGTCCTCCCGCAGGCGCCCGGTGATTCCCTGACCGACTCGGATTCTCGACCGCTGGGAGAGTCGGGCGCTGTAGTTTAGGCCCACGAGCGTTGCGATGTAGAAGGCGAACAGGATGGCCAGCCGTCGGCCTGCCCCAGGTGGACGCTCGGGAGCCATCGTGCCTTGATCTATCTGTTTTCCCATCCCCTGGCGCGGTCGGCGGGCTGGCCTCACCCGGTCACGATCTGGGGCCCAGATCCGGCGTTTCTTCGTGGCGGCGACCTCGTCGTGCTTTGCCGACTTGACGATCAGGATGTGGTCCACCACTATCCGCCCGTAGAACGACATTAGGTAAACGGACGAAGAGTTCAGGCCGACCAGGAACATGCAGAGCAGCAGCAACCACTTGTGGGGCCAAACGTAGGCACGGAAGAACCGCTTGAACAACGCGTTGCCGTCAACGCTGTCGTCTTCAGCCCGTTTCCGCGGCGGCCGGAACGGGTAGTTGCGGTGGTGCATCTTCATTGGTTCAGCGGTCTAGCCGTTCAGCGGCTACATGTCGGTGTCGTCGAGGACGCCGGCTCCCATGTGTTTGGTGTAGAGGTCGTGGTACCGCCCATTGGGGATGGCCATGAGCTCGTCATGGCCGCCGATCTCAGCGATTGTGCCGTCCACGAGAAGGACGATTTTGTCGGCGTTCCGAATGGTGCTCAACCGATGGGCCACCACGAACGAGGTCCGCCCTTCCAGGACGCGGTCCATGGCTTTCTGAATGAGTTTCTCGGATTCGCTGTCCAGCGCACTGGTCGCTTCGTCCATGATCAGGATGGCGGGATCTGCAACGATGGCTCTGGCGATGGTAATGCGCTGTTTCTGCCCGACAGAGATCTCCACTCCCTCATCCCCGAGCCGGCTCTCATAGCCGTCAGGCAGCCCTGTGATGAAGTCGTGAATCTCGGCGGCTTTCGTTGCGGCCTCTATCTCCTCCTGAGTCGCGTCGGGGCGAGAGTAGCGAATGTTCTCGGAGATGGTCACATCGAAAAGCAGTGGTTCCTGGAGCACGATGCCGAACTGACGTCGCAGGTCATGCAGACGAATGTCGCGGATGTCATTTCCGTCCATCAGAAGGCGTCCTTCGCAGACATCGAAGAAGCGCATGATCAGGGAAAGCAGGGTCGATTTTCCGCATCCGGTTGGGCCAATGAAGGCGATGGTTTCTCCCGGAGCGACGTGCAGATCAAAGCCACGGATGACGGGGTTCGTTTCCTCATAGTGGAAGTGCACCCCCTCGAACTCGACCTCGCCCTTCAGTTCCGTCATGGGGACGGGATCATCACTGTCCGTGATTTCCGGTTCCTCCCCCAGCACTTCGAAGAGGCGCTCGATCGCGATCGAGACGTTCTGGAGCTGCTGGGCCAGTCCGGAGAAGCGGACCGCGGGGCCAAGGAGCTGCATGGCGTAGGTCGTGAACGCAACAACATCCCCATAGCTGAGCTCGCCTCTGAGCACGAGTGCACATCCTGCGAAGTAGATTGTCGAGCGGCCCAGGCCCCGGATGAGCTGCGTGTTCATGCTGAACGCATTGCCTGCAAAGGCGGCTTCGCGCCCCAGGCCAAGACACAGATCCGACTGCTCCTGGAACGCCCCGTGTTCCCGGCCCTCAGTCCCGAAAGTCTTCACTGCCAAGCTTGCGGTCAGCCTGTTCTGCACACCTCCGGAAAGGTGATCGTAGGCGCTCCGCGAACTGCGGGTGTACTTCCGGATCCGCTTGATGTTGATGCGGTAGTTGACCACGAAGGAAACGACGATGATGCAGAGGAGGGTGGCGAGGCGCCAGTTCAGGAAGAAGGTGACGGAAATGGCGAACGTGGCGCAGACCAGATCGGAGATCACGTTGATGCTCTGAGCAGTCAACATCTGCTGGACGGTTCCGCTGTCGCCCATGAGTCGCGTGACGAGCTTCCCTACGCTGTGCTTGCCGTAGAACCTCAGGGAGAGGTGCATCATGTGTTCATAGAGTGCGGTCCTGATGTCGAAGACGAAGCGCTGGCCCAGGTAGGCAATGCCAATGGTTTGGATATAGCGTGAGAGCGCTGTGAAGAGCCGGACGGCGATGAGGCAGAAGGCAAAGGTGAAGAAGATCGATCGATCGCCCTGGGTCAGGACTCGGTCGATGATTCCGCGGATGAGCAGCGGCGGAAGCATCGTCAGGATCGACAGCAGGACGGTTAGTGTGAGCACCGACAGCAGGTAGAAGCGGTATGGGCGCACAAACTGAAAGATGGCACCGAATTGTGATTTGGTTTCACTCATTCAAGCGACCGGGCCGAGATCGTCTTGCGACTTCCCGGGCGGTTCGTACGTCTCTGCGCCTGAGGCTGTTGGTCAGTCGAGATTGAACAGGTAGAACCAGAGATAGGACTCGCCGTAGAAGATCTTGGCCTCCGCGCTGGTGCCGGGGGGAACATCGTAGTCTGCCACTGTTTTTCCGGCGGGGAGGGTCCAGTCGTCACTGTTGAAGGTGCAGTAGGCGACTCGGTACGTCTTCTGCCCTTCAGCCTGGATGACACTTCGCAGGTGAGTCACCTCACCCCCGAACAGTACCTTCTGCAGACCACGGTACGGGGTCAGCTCGGCCTCGTATCGCTGCCCCGTTGTGACACGGGTCGCGTAACGCTCCGCGACGCGCAGCTTCAGCACCTTCTTGGTTCCGCCAAAAATCTCGTAGAGGACCGTTTCCGGTCTGACCAGTTCCCCGATCACGAACTCGTAGCGCAGAACTTCGCCATCGATAGGCGCTCGGATTTCGCGAGCTCGGCGTTGCGTCTCAATGCGTTTCACAGAGTCGGAGGCCGCCTCCAGGTCCTGGTGCATGACCGCCAGCTCTTTCTCGTAGATGGTCTGGTCTTTGTTCAAAAGGCTGGCCAGTTCTGCCCGGGAGAGCTCCTCCTTCAGCTTCTCATCGTCAAGAGCGCTTGCCGCTTTCAGTCCTTTGGCCACCAACTCCTGGGTCCTGGTAAGCTTGGCGGACATGTTCCTCAGACGCAGCTTGGCAATGGCAATGCTCTCCTTCTGCTTGCGTTTCAGTTCCTCGATCTCGGCTCGTCTGCGCGCAACCTGCGCCTTCACCTTGTTGACTCGACTGCGGGCCTCCTCCAAGGACGCCTCTATTTCCGAGGCATCCAGACGGACCATCACCTCGCCCTTCTCGACTTGGTTCCCGGACCTTTTGACAATCTCAGCCACCGTCCCGACGGCAGCCGGCCGGACCTCGGCGTACCGTTCGGTTGTCACATAGCCGGTCGACAACACGTAGCTGGGAACGCGGATGGCGAAGCCTGCGTAGACGATGCCGGCGATCAGAACCAGGAAGAAGGTCGCCCAGACCAGGCGTTTGCGTCGCCGCTGCTTGCGGGGTAGAGGCAGGCTTTCACCTTTGGTTGTGCGGAAATCACCCATTCATCACTTCCGGTTTCTGGGCCGTCCGGCGGCCTGTCACGGTTGGTGGAGACAAACTGGTCACGCTTGTGGTGGCTATGGCTTCGGCCGGTCAGACGGCATGCCCGGGGGACTGCGGGGAGGCCATCGCGTGTTGCTGTGCGTCAGGGGCGCTCAGGATTTGCGTTTTCTCGGGGCCAGATAGTCCTTGGCCATCATCCGAACACCTTCTGCCTCGTCGCCATAGCGTTTCAGGCACAAGCTGCATTCCGAGCAGTTCCGCTCGTAGCAGTTCCGGTGCACTCGGGCCGGGAACATCTTGCGGAACTCCTCGTAGCACTCGTCACAGCAGAAGCAGTAGCGTTCCTGCGAGGCTCCAAAGGCCACTTGGACCATGTGGAAGCCATCCATCTCCGAGTCCGCTGTGCCGTTGCACCAGCCACAGGTGATCTGCATGCGATCCACGACCTGTTTATGGCGTTGGTCAATCTCGTTCTCACTCCACAGGTACTCAATCCAGTCGTAGGCATCGCGCGGGACTTTGGACACGACCAGATCGTTCTTGATGATCAGGGCTGCCCCTGTCTTCACGACGTAGACGCGGTCGCCCTCGATCACATCCTGCTGATGACGAAGGTGGACCCTGACCGGACCATTGCGTGGCGCATCGAACTCATGCCAGCCGCATGCTTCACAGATACTGGCGAACAGGTGCTGGCGCAGATGCTCATTGCAGATCGGGCAACGCCCGAGCTTTATGACATGCAGCTTCTTGAGCGAGTCTTCCGCCGCGCTCTGCACCTCTTTCTCGGCGACCTTCTGCAGCTTCTGCTCGCGGGTCCCGTCCTCGTCTTCCAGGATCGAGATATCCTGCTCAAGGTATTCCTGCTGGTCTTCCTGGAGGACGGACTTATCCAGACCGGCCTCGCCGATCTCTTCATGCTCCTCCGGTGGCGGTTTGATTCCGAGCATCTCTTTGATCTTGGCCATGGTGGTGGGCCTCCGCGCCCGCTGGGGCTAGTTGCTGTAGCCAATTGCGTATTGGTAGTCCGAGTGTGCGCGCAGCAGAATGGCGGCTGTCCGCATCTGCCGCTGCAGGACATTGGTCAGGTCTTTCTGGGCGTCAAGGACATTACGACTGCGTCCTTCCCCAAGTCGAAAGCGTTCTTGTTCGGCCACAAGCGTCTGCTGTGCGGCGTTCACTGCCTGCGATATAAGGGCCAGCCGTTCCCGGGCTTTTGCCAGCTCGGCCGCCGCCGCTTCCATGTCGGCGGCCACCTTCTGCTCGACTCGCCGGAGCTCTTGACGCAATTCCTCGAGACGAGCTTTGTGTCGCCGGATTCGGGCTCGCTCGGCCCGGAATCCCAAGGGTTGTTTCCAGACGATGACGGCATTGGCCCCGAGATGTTTATCCGACGTCACCCGGTCCACTGCGATCGGTGTGGTCGGGTCTTCCCCCTGGTACGTGGCGCGCAGGTTGAGCGACACATCAGGTCGCAGTTCATCTCGCGTCTGCCGCAGTTGGGCGTCGACGACTTCTTCCTGATCGAGCAGTTCGCGATAGATGCCGCGGAACGGGACGATCTCATCCGGCTTCGGCAGAACCGGTACCTTGACCTCATCGGCCAACGCGACGAGGGCTTCCGGGCCGCTCTTCAGCTCCAGAGCATCCTTGTCTCCCAGCAGTTCCTGCAGGCGGATTTGACTCACCTCGTGGAGTCGCATGGCATCAAGTTCAGCTTCCTGGCGGAGAAGCAGTTCCATCTTGGCCGGCCAGAGCTGGTATTCGGGGACGACCTTGAGCTCGGCGAGCTGCTTCGCTTCATCCAGAAGGCTCTGGAATCGAGCCGTGGCTTCCTGAGCCACCGTGTATGATGCCAAGGCTGCCTGCACGTTGACATAGCGCTGCTCAACGTCATGGCGCAGGTTCTGCATGACGGTCAGCAGTCGACTGACCGCTGCGTTGTACTCGGCGATGGTCTGAGCCTGTTTGAGATCCCACTGAACGAACCCGCGGTCGCGGAGAAGCGGGATGCGCACCTGCATCCCCACAAGCGTCTGGAACACGCTGCTGTGGTGGCCGCCCGGCTCTCGAAGGAAGCGTTCTGCGGCTCCGGCGCTGACATAGGCTCCGGGTCTGACTGGGGCCTCGATTCCTCCCTGGACAACCGTTGCATTGTTTGTCGATGTGGCGAACCCCGTTCCTCCGGGGATTCCGCGATCGCGTTCGGCCGTGCCCGCCAATCCGCTGAGGGAGGGTTCGAAGAAAGCGAAGTTCTCGTCCTGTCTTGTTAACTCTTGCAGGACACGGGCGCGAGCGGCCCCCACCAGCGGGCTGTTCTCCAGAGCCCGGGCAACCAGTTGTTCCAGTTCCTTGCGAGCGGAGCGCGTATCCGCGGCGTGAAGGAGAGTGGGGAGAGCGAACAGGGGTGTCATCAGGCTCAGGAGAAGCCGTCTACGGAAACTCCCGGATCTGGGCAAGACGTCTGGTTCTGTCATAATTTTGGCGGTCGAGGCGGGCCGTTATTTTGGTTGATCACCGGGGATACCGGTTACTTTGAACGGTCCGCTGTCAGGGCAACGCCGCCTTAACAACGATACTGTAAACGTCTTTCCCGCATTTCTCATGCGTACGCGCACAAAAAAGAAGGGACAATGATACGAGTTCGTTCGGCCCCATCGGGCATGAGAGTTCGCCTGAGCGTTGCACGATCAGTATATTACGTGTTGCGACATTGGGCGTATGCCGGCAATACAGTTCGGTTTGGGGCGCCATGCGAGGAGATGGGCGATGCAGTTGATGTGTGACGTTGTGTGTGTGTTGGGATCCCGGCATGGAGTCCTGTTGGACCCCATCCGCCGGAAGTGCGGGATCATTCGGTTCGATCGCTTCGACTGCCTTCCTGAACTGCGCATCCGGGCAGGGGTTGTCGTGGACGGCCGGGAGATTGTTCTGCCCCTCACCCCACAGGGGCCGGTGTTTCGTTTTCACGACCAACGAATGACGCCATGCACCTCCGTTCTGATGGGAATTGATCCCGCTAGCGGCATCAAACTTCGCCTGGAGATTGTCACGCCGTTCAGGCCTCGAGATGGTGCGTTTTCAACAACTCCCGTGCTGGGCCTCAGGCTGGAAGCCAGCAAGATCGCTGGGAGCTTCCGCTGGGAAGGGCGGGACTGCAATCCCGACGAGGTGGAGGTCTTTCTTGAAATGGGTGGGCCGGCGGTCACCCGCGAACCCGTCGGTGATGACGCCATCGACATGTGCTTCCAAAGCGTTCGCTCGTCGACCGCGCGGGAAGGCACGACCCGGGCGAATGCGGACACCGAGGCGGTGGAACAGCGCGATCGGCTGGTTGTGGTTGACGGTTCGCGAACGGAGACCGGCTTCCGCAAACGGATCACGTTCGGTGAACGCCCCAGCACCGGTCTGACGGTGGCCTGGTGCACATACAGCCCCAGCACGCTCAGTGTTCGTGGAGAGCTCTGCCCATTCAAGTACAATGAGCGACTCGGGACGTTGGACGATGTTGCCAACTGGGCCCGGGCGAACGTAGACCAGCTGTTCGTGAATGCGCGTGTCGTAGACGGGGTCATTGCGGCGGGGGAGTGTTCAAAGAGCACACAGAATTTGTTGGCTTACACGCTCCACTCCTGGCTCATAGACACGTGGTGGGTGAACCGGAAGGGGCGCGACTGGTTCAGCGTGTGGGAGGGATCCTGCTACTTCCACTCCACGGTCGATGTCGAGTATACCCAATCTCCGTTCTACCTGGCGGTCTGGCCTGAGTTGCTCGGGATCGAGCTGGATTTCTGGCCTGAGTTCTCCAAGGATGGTCGTTTCACGGTTGGTGACCGCGGCGCGGGGACGCTCTTCCTCTCCCACGATACAGGGAGCCACTCGACGGCGTGTGGGCAGGACTACCACCACGAGATGGAGGTCGAGGAGACAGCGAATTATGTGATCCTCTCCTATGCTTACTGGAAGCGGACGGGAGACGATTCACTTCTGCGCAAACACGTGGCCACGATTGAGGCTTATCTGCGGTTCCTTCTCGCCTGTGATACGACGGGTAACGGCGTGCCGGATCAGGGCGTGGCGAACACGATCGACGATGCATCGCCGGCCGTTCAGTACGGGAGCTGCCAGATCTATCTTGCCGTTAAGTGCCTCGGGTCCTTCAAGGCGGGAGCCGAAATTTTGGAGATGCTCGGGCACCACGAGCTGGTTGACACGTGTCGAGAGACGGCGGGCAAGATTAGAGCCCTGATTGCTGAAAGGGGTTGGCAAGGCGAACATTTCGCCACGCTTCTGGGAAAGGAAGGGAAGGGAATCGTCGACCCGTGGTCAGGTGAGAAGATCGACTTGCCGGAGATCCCCGGGTGGGACGCGCCCCACATTTATACCGTCAATGGGCTTGTTCCGTTCGACATGGTTGGGGTCGATTTAGGGCTCGATGAGGAGAAGGTTGCCACTGATCTTCGAGTGGCCACGAAGAGATGTTTGCGTGAGTACGGTTGCGTGCACACCGACTTCTCCTTCGAGCGTGCCTCGATTCCGGAGACGATGAAAGGACTGGCTGGGGTGTCGCGAAACCCCGGGTGGATCTCCATGAACATGCTGCGTGACATTGCTGCCTTCTATCGGGGCGTCGACCTGCGGCATCTGGCTGATCGCTACTGGGAATGGCAGGTGGTCACAAATACGCAGGAACCAAAGGTGTTCTTCGAGACGTTCAGCGGAAACAACCTCTGCTTCTATCCACGTGGGATCGTCATCTGGGGGTATTTCGACGGCTTGGCCGGAATTCGTGAGAATGCGGTGGACGGTGACCGCAGCACCGGCCCGAAAGTGGGCGCGGTTTGCGTTCCACGACTTTTGGATGTTGACTGGCGAACCGGGCAGTGTGAAATGGTCGAGGGATAGCGTCCGGCCAGCTCAGCGGGGCTGGAACCAGATTCACGACAGGCCCATCAGGGGGCAGTCTGGATGGGTGCTGTGGCCAGGGGTACAGGGACGTTGAAGAGCATGGGGACAGGGATTGATGATCGGGCATCTCGAAGCACGGGCTTGCCCTGCCCGTCTTTCCCGCTTCCGTAGCTCAGAGCGCCGCCTGCCGGGAGGGCTCGGTTCCACGTCACGCTCAGAACGCCTTCCTGGATCTCGGTGGCGACCACGTTTGCGTCGCTCAATACCGTATCTTTGGCCGTGAACCGGAATCCTGACGCTTTCGCATTTGTCTTGCCGTCCCAGGTCGCGATGCATAGCGGTCGATCGTGCGTGAGTGTAAGCGTGTTGGGTGCGGTGATGGCGATTGCTGTGAGCTTGGGGCGGGCGATGGGAGGCTGAGCGTAGAAGGCGTTACGCACGGCGTGTGTCCAACGCCCTGCGAACACGCGCATGTTCTCTGCATCACGGTAGTGCACTCCGTCTGTCGGGAAGATGTCGTAGGTGACCGCTCCCGGGAAGGTATTTGGGGACTCTGTCCAGATCTCCTGCTGAGCCCGACGGACACCGTCATTCCGATCCCTCATGTTGAGCAGGTTTGTTATCTGCCCCACGAGAACCGGTGCGTTGAGGAGGGAGTGCATGTCGTTGACCATCGCTCGGAGATGCGTGCGGTATTCTGTGTAGTCTCCGAGCACCGAGAGCTTGTTGTGATGGGTGATGTCGTTCTCACCTTGGTAGTAGAGGACGGCTTTGACCCGCATTGTTCCTGCGGTTGCCTGTCCGACCATCTTTTCCATGCGCTGGAACATGTTTCCCGGTGCCCGCCATTGCCTGACCACTGTGCTGCCTACGGCCGTCTGGATGAAGCCGATGGGAACGTTCTGTTCAGGGATGAGGGTGTTCAGGACGATGGGCCAGGGAGAGGCGTGCTTCCCAGCATTGTCAGATGGATCACTGCCCGGTGACCAGCCTCCGCCCCGGAACTTGACACCGATGAACGGGTTGCCTGGGGCAAGCGTTGTGTTCACGGATCCCCGTCCGTCCGCGTTCGATTGACCAGTGACCACGAACAGATCGCCGATGCCTACCGACTGGACCGAAACGACCGTATCCGGTTGGCCTTTGATGCGAACGTCGAGACTCCCCTGGCCAGCCGGACCGCGAACGGCTCCCGTGAATCGGCGTGTTTTGGCGTCCGTCTGGAGTGCGTGCCACTTGCCGTTTCTGAATCGCGCCTCGACTTCGGGAACGTTCCCAGTGGCGGAGCACCGACCTCGTACGGGGATCTCCCCACTTTCAGGCGTCTTCCGCTGGCAGAGGGCATACGGGAGGGGATGTTCTACGACCACAGAGGACGCGGCCAATGCCATCGTTCCTGCGGTGCAGAAGCAGAGACAGGTCGGCAGTGTGTTCATCGGGTTGTTCTTCCTTGCTCTGCTGGGGGATTTGCTCCTCGTCCGGCAGGTACCATAGTGTGTATGACGACCGTGCCCAGCGGCAGCGGCTTTGGGGAGGGTGCCCCGGATCCGTGCTGCTGCGGGACACGATCGTGCTGGGAGTCCTGTTCACGAAACACCCACCACGGAAGGGGACAGTCATGGTTGGCACTGGTGATGCGCTATTCGATCTCACACCTGAAGTCCAGGCCTTTGTCAGTGATCTTGGGCTATGTGTTGTGGCCTGTTTGCTCGCGGTCAGGATCCCTCCCCTGGCGCGGCGTCTCTTTGCCAAGTACGACATGGATCGCCTGGTGCTGCCCCCCGGGACGCCCGCGACTCCAGATGGAGAGAAATCCCTCCCCGCGGCCGTGGCCGGTGGACTGGTCGGCTGTACGTGTCTGATTCTCCCGATCATGGCCTTTGCATCACATGAGAGATTGGCGAAGGGCGCGGGAGCGATTGCGCCGTTCGTGGTCGGCGCCTGGACCGCCTTTCTCGCGGTGGGCGGGGCCATGCTGCTGGCCCGATGGTTTGCGCAGATTCTGTTGGAGTTCCTCGATACGCCTGGCATGCGAGCCCGTCTTGGGAACCGACTCTCTGCACCCGCCCCTGAGGCGTCGCTCGGAAGCGGTCGTCTGGGGGAGAAGGAGAAACAAGGGGCCGACCCGTTGTCCTTGTTCATTGCTCGGCTGGGCTACTTTGCCGTTGTTCTGGTTGGTGTTGTTGGAGCTGCCGAAATTGCCGGCCTGACGACCGCCTCCACGCTCCTGAGCAGTGGCGTTTCCGGAACAGGACGGCTCGTGTTGGCCCTCTGTGTCGCGGGAGCCGTCTTGCTTGGGGCAAGGATGATGGCCTCTCCTTCCACGGCTCAACGCCCAGGGCCTGAGGCCTCAAGATCCAGACCGTCCACGGCTGTGATCGGGGCCGTGCTGGTCGGCTTCTTTGTCTTGCTTGGGAAGGACGCGGTCGTCCTGCTCATCGTCGTTGGCGCCGTGGTCTTCTTCTGGCAGCGTTGCCGGAGCAGTCTCCCCGATCTGTTGGCCGGCGTCTACCTGCGTTTCAGCGCCGACAAAGAGATCCAACTCGCCGGGGGTACCGTAGACCGAGCCGAGCTTGGGGCTGTCGAGACGCTGATCAAGGGAGAAGGCAAGGAGCGGCGTGTGCCCAACCGGGAGATTCTGGACCAACACATCCGGGCGAGCAAGGCGGGTGAAGCCAAGCAACCTGTCGCCCCGGTTCCGCCGCCTGTTCCACAGGAACCGACAGACGGCGTGTCACGAGATAGCAGCGCAGAGGAGGGCTGACGTTTCCCCAATGAGCCTGCCTGGCTGTTCCCGCTTGATCAGGGAGATACCTGGCCGAGTATCATCGAAGGGGCGTGGGGAGCAGGCCCGAGGCGGATATCTGCCACCAGCTTCGGGGGCAGCAATCGCGGCGTCACGATGGTAGATGTTTAGGTGTAATAGACATGTAGATGGGCCAGAGCCCCGCACGGGATGCCGACTGGATTTGCGTTCGGTCGCGTTTGCCGCGTGCCTTCTTGCGATCTATGGACTGGGCGTTTACCATCGCACGGTCCGCATGTGCGCGCCGAATCTGTCAAAAGACGCGCTTTGGACGCTGCGCTACTCCGTTCCCCTTCCCGTGGGCGAGATTTTCCGTGACCTCGCTTCGCCGAACAACCACCCCTTGAGCACGCTGTTGATCAAGGGGGCGATGCTTCTGTTCGGCCGAACCAACTTTGCTGTGCGCCTTTTCGCCTGGCTGCCGGGATTGGGCATTCCTCTGGCAGCGGCGGGTCTGGCCTACGCCCTCTTCCTGCGGAAAAGGGTGGCGCTTCTGACGTTGGCGCTCTGCTCGTTCAACGGTGCGCTGGTGTTCTACTCAGGGGCGGCCCGAGGGTATGCCCTCCAAACACTGCTTCTCGTGTTGTTCGCACTGGCGGCCGTGTGCCATGAAGGAGCTCAAGGGCCGTCTTCTCAGCGACAGAGGGGGCTGTGCCGGGCGTTGCTCGTGCTCTGTCCGCTGGCGGCAGCCCTGACGCTGACGCCGTCAATCCTCTTCATCGTTCCCCTCGCGGCATGTCATTTGGTCTGGCTCTGGCATGTCGAACGGAGTCGCTGCCCCGAAGCGAAAGCCGCGCGTATCATCCGTCGGGGAGCGGTGCGCCATCGCGACCTTCTCCTTGCGTACGCCGTGCTCCTCCTTGCCCTTGCCGCCTGGTACGGTGGGAACGCAAGAAGCATTGCCCTTGGCCGTGGTCACGGAACTGTCGTGGCAGGGGGTGGTTCTCTGGTTGTGTTTGCCGGTCGGGCCCTGGTTGAGCTGCTGGGAAGGTCGTGCCTCTTTGCCTCTTGCCTCGTCTTCGTGCGAGGACGGCGCAATCGTCTCTACGGAGTCGCGTGCCTCGCACTCGTGGCCTTCTCTTTGGGGTCGGCGATCGTCGTCAACGGAGGCCCGGCCCGCGTTTACACCCCTCTTATTCCGTTTCTCTGCATAGCTGCTGCCTGCGGGGTGGATTCCCTCCTCTGTTGGACGGAGACCCGTCTGTCCCACCCACGACCAACCACCGGCCTGCTGGTGGTTGGTCGTGTTGGTGGCGCTGATTCATCACGGGACGGAGGAGCGCGCTGCGGCCTGGCAGTTGACCGTTCACTTTCGTTCTGCCTGGCACCAGATGAAAGCGGATGTCCCTCGCGATGCCTTCATCTGCTACCCTGCCGATGTCGGTCTCATGATCTCCTATTACGACCTTCCGTTCAATGCCGAGTGTGTTGAGCGGCTACCGACGGCGGTCTGCCCGTTGGTGGTCATGGAGCCGCGCGTTGAGGCCAGATCGGGTGGGCCAGTGGCGGCACTCAGTGGGCTCTCCCTACGGGATTGGGCAAGCGCCGGGCGCATTGCCTTGCCCCGGACGCCTCCTCCACCGACCAAGTGGCTGGAGAATATGGCCTACAGCCTCTATTCCCTTCATCCCTTGCACGGTACGGGGGCCGACATGGCCGGCCCCGTGGTCGCGGTGCTTCAGACGACCAGCGCGTCCGCAGCAGATTCGGTAATCGACAGACTGACCCTGAGGGGGCAGTTTTCCGGGCGCTGGTTCGTTCTCAACCCTTCCCACCGGATCGTGGAGCCCAGTCGCGTCGCATTCGTGCTCGCAAGTGACGCCTCGCCACTCTCGAATCAGGAGATGGTCGATCTGGAGCGGTCCGCTGACGGTGCTGTCCGCTTCTTCCGCGTCTGCCTTGCCGGTGGTGGAGGGTAGGGTATCCGCGGAGCTCTCCTGACCCGGTTACTGGTACTGCCCGAACTCCTGGATTGCGGCCATGATCAGGCGTAGTCCGGTCAGGCGTGAACCGTTGTTTATGGAGCCGGCCGTGGCGAAGAGGAGTCCGCGTTCGTCCCCGGCCAGTTCGATGTCCCTGAGCAGCTCGGCGACGATGTTGACCTCTTCGTTCCGGCTGAACACGAAGGGGGCCAATTGCCCATGGATGACGGCGTTGGGGAGGTGTTCCCGGATCTTGTCGACCATGACCGTTGGTCCGAAGTTGGTCCAGCGGAGATCGCAGCGCCCGAGAATGGGCAGAAGGTGTTCCATGTCGGAGTCGGAGTGTTGTCCGCGTCGGTCTTCCGGGGCGGGGCAGTAGCGGTCGAACATGCCCTTCAGGATTGGGTAGGCGAAGAACTCGTACATGTCGGCGGTCAGGAGCGTGCAGTTGTCATCGGCGAATGAGAAGCCCCGCGGGGCTTCGGTAGGCGAATAGCCGGCTTCTTCATCCAGGATCCTGGCCCGTTCGAGCATGGCTTCCAGGATAAGGTCCCGAAGACGTCCGGCCAGTTCGGGATTGTCGAGGATCAGGTAGATCAGGTTCTCGACGCCATAGACGGACATGGCGAACGTCACGGGGCCGCGCTGTCCCCGGTATAATCCGGGCTTGCGTCCTGCAGCCATGAGGCGACTCCGCTCTGCGTCCCAGTTTTCCGGGAGTATGAACGCCCGGAGGTCGTTGAGGCGTGCCTCCACGCGATCCAGCAATGCGCTGAGTTCGTCTTCATTGGTCGCAGCCTGCATGAGCCAATAGGACTCGTTGTGCCACTCGTTCCGGGCCTCAAAGATGTCGTGCAGTTGCTTGACTCCCGGATACTGAAGGGCCGGATCCGGGGCGGGGGCTTCGCTGAGCAGGCGTTTGCCGACGATCTTCTCGGCCAGGTTGTTGTAGCGGGTATGCAGGTCGAGTCGGTAGGCGTGGTTGTGCGTGAGGGTGTGGTAGTCGATCGGTATGTCCAGTTCGTCGAAGCAGCACTCTGATGACATCCCGATCCCCAATGCCACCTGGGGGCCGTTCCACGGGTCCCTTCGTGCTGCTTCCTGAGTTTCCCAGAAACGGTTCAGGTCGACCGGGGCCAATCCGCCGTTCGCGTGCGTCTTGGCGACAAATGTCTCCGCGATCTTGATGTGTTCAGGCGTGACGTTGATGCTGGACATGGTCTATTTCCTTGCTCAGTTCCGCGCGCGTTTTCTTCTTGCTGTGATCCGTTGGCACTTGGGCGTACCATATCGCCGGATGCTCGGATGCTGATGCCCGGCGACGACTAATCCATGAGCCGGACGTTATACTGCGTGGGGGTGTGCCGGTAGGCCGGTTTGTCCTCAATCCCTTCCGGTGCTCCGTAGACATGCACCGCGTCGGCGTACATATCATACAGCAACAGCTGCTCGTAGCCGTTGCCGTAGAGGTCCACTGGGATGCAATGGTACCAGCCCTGGTTGCCGAGGCGGGACGGGGTCAAAGGTGGGAGATCGGGGAATGCCACGGCGAGTGTCCCGGTGGCATCACGCAGTTCGACGGGTGTGAATATAAGCTGAGGAGCTTCCGGGCCGTGCCAGTGGACGAGCTCCATGCCGGTGTTGTTCGGGGAGGGGGAAGCTGAGAATTTGGCGTGGATTGTCCCGTCAGTTCGGACTACCATCAGTTCGGGCGTGTGACCGTTATACCGAATGACCAACTGCCGCTCGGGAACGTCTGCCAGGAGTCGACCGTAGCGGATTTCCTGCCCGTGCGGGACAACATCCCTTCCCAGGCACTGAAGCACGTTTCCCTCCCCATCGAGAACGTGCCCGAACCCGGAGCAAATGGCACATGGCTGCCCTCCCCACGTGTCGATGATGACGGAGTCGTTATGCTCGGCAAGGTCACGCTCCCACAGGACACGGCCGTCGTGGTCGAGGCAGAACTGTCCTCCCAGCACTTCATCGTGTCCGTCGCCGTCGACATCCCCCACCGTCGGGATGTAGGCGGCGTGGTGTCCGTAGATATAATGCCGATTCTCGTAGTGCCAAAGGAGTCGGAACTGATCATCGAGAGCGAGAACTTCGTTTCCCAGTTTGACGACGATGTCCCGGGCGATGCCCTGGCCCCGGAGATCGGCGATGAGAAGCCGGTGATGCACGTAGTTTGGCACGTGAAGATGTCCCCCCACGTAGGCCCCGGCAGCCTGGAGTTCCGGCAGGACAGCACGGCACTTTACCTTGCCTGTCTGCCCATCAAGCGCGACCATCTCAACATCTGCCATGGTCCACTGGCTGGTTGCTGTTGTGTCCGCTGCAAGGGTCAGGGCGATGACTTCCTGAGTGCCGTCCTGATCGATGTCGTAGACAGCCACCGGCCCGGGGCGCATGGGAGCTGTGGTTGTCATCTCACCTGCTTTTTCCGTGTTGCCGACGGAGCGTTCCTTGTCCCCGTACTGCCAGAGCGGCTCCCCAGCCAGCGTGAATGCGCCGATGAACGACACTTTCAGCCCCCCGAGAGACTTGAAGACGACAATGTCCGGGCTCCCATCCCCGGTGAGGTCGCCGACGCGGATGTCTCCCCCGTATGATGTCTCCCCGCTGGTTGTCGGGTCTGAAGAAAGGAAGTTTGGGGGGATGGGTACGTGGTGGATTGCGCGAGCTTGTTCGATGGTACGCTCCCGTCGCCGTGCTCAAGCCAGGGCGCTACTCCCGCAGGCAGGCACAGCCCTGAGCCTTTTCTTCACATGACTGACTGGCGGACACAATAACCTCCGCTGAGCAGCGTTTGTAGGGCAGACGCTGGGAACAGCGGAGACAGAGTTCGTCGGATTGGCCAATCGGACGCGAGATCGGGCCCCGGTGATGACGCGGGGGCCAAAGACGGGAAACAGGCAGCGGTACACGAAAAGGAGTAGAGCAATGAAACAGGTGAGTTTGATTCTGGGGTGTCTGGCCTTCGCACTGTGTCCTTTGGTACAGGCTCAGCCGACTGATGGCGGTCCGACGCGCGGCGGCGGTCGTGGTGGAGCCGGTGGTCCGGGGGGCGGTCGGGGAGGGCGCCAGGGCATGCAGAAGATGTGGGAACAGGTTGATCGCGACGAGCTCTTCAGCAGCTTGGACGCGGACGGCGACGGCACGATCAGCAAAGCGGAATTCACGGAAGCCAACCTCGGCGAGATCATTGGCGGCGCGGTTCGGAAGGCTATGATGGCCGGTCGTCAGGGCGGCGGCCAGCAGGGACGCGATCCGGCTGAGCGGTTCAAGCAGATGGACAAAGATGCTGACGGCAAGATCACGGCTGAAGAGTTTCCTGCCGGGCCCGAAGTCTTCGAGCGCTTTGTCAAGCGCGCTGATAAGGACGGCGATGGCGCTCTGAGCATGGAAGAGATGTCCGCGATGCGCGGCAGAGGTCGCGGTGGCGAAGGTGGCGGTCGCGGTGGCGAAGGCGGCGGTCGCGGTGGCGAAGGTGGCGGTCGCGGTGGCGAAGGTGGCAAAGGCGGCGGTAGAGGTGGTCAGGGGAACGCGGTGCAGCGGTTCGACAAGAACGGCGACGGCAAAATCTCCGCCGAGGAGTTTCCGCGCGGCAAAGAAGCCTTCGAGAAGATCCTGAAAAACGCCGACAAAGACGGCGATGGCCTACTTAGTGCTGAAGAGATGGCTGGCGCCCGTGGAGGCGGCCGTCGTGGGGGCGGCAAGTAGGGAACCATCCCGAGATTATACAACCCACAGGCGGACCTGACGTCTGCCAAGCGCAACCCCGCACAGTACCCCTCCTCCCACTGTGCGGGGTTTCCCCTTTTTACCCCACGGCTGGACCGGCGATCGCCCACTGATGCGCGGGCAGGCCGGGAGCCTGGTTCGGGCCGAGGAACATACGTGTGAACCCACGCTGGGCTGAGAAGCCGAGCTCTTCCAGGGCGTCGAGGAAGGTCGTGGTATGCTCGAAGACATCGATCACTACCGGTTCGCCGGCGCGATCGCGCAGGGCTCGCAGAATGAGGTGTTCAGCCTGCTCCTGTGTCTTGCCGACCACCGGTCCGATGCAGGCTCGATGGCTCCCCAACCGGGCCATGGAGAACGCCGCGACACGCCCTTGCTCACGCAGGATGAAGGCCGATTCCGGGGCGTTGTGGAACCACCGTCGAAGAACAGGGCCGCGTTCTGCTCCGAAGAACGGGGTGTCGAACGCGGTGACCTGGTCCAGATCGCTTTCCGCCATCGGCCTGACGTCGACGTCTGCCTCACCTTCAGCCTTCGGTACTGCGTTGCAGGCCATGCGGGTGAGGGTGTATTCGGGTTGGAAGCCGAGGGTGTCGTAGAGGCGTCTCCCGGTTGGGGTGGCATCGAGCTTGACCGTCCGGCAGTTACTCAGACTGTCGATGCAGGCTCGCATCAGGCGGGAACCGATACCTTTGCGACGGTGGTCCGGCGAAACAAGCATCATACCAATCCAGGAGAATTGTCCGCCATAGTCGACCGTGGTCGCTGTCCCGACCACCTCCTGGTCAACCGTGGCCACAAAAGCGCCTTCGGGGCGGAGTTCGACAAAGGTAAGCCAGTCGCGTGTCGTCTGGTTCCAGCCCGCCCGCTCTTTGAGCGCCATGCAGGCGGGGACATCGTCAGGTGTCATCGTTCGGAGAGTGAGGTTACTCACGGGAGAAAGCTCCTGCCGGCCGTTCCCTGGGCCTGATCGATTCCCGAGGGGTCAGTCGCGGAGGCCGAGGACATCCTGCATGTCGTAGAGTCCCGGGGTGCTCTGAGCGAGGAAGCGGACGGCTCGGAGAGCGCCTTTTGTGAAGGTCTCGCGGCTTCCTGCTTTGTGGGTCAACTCGACCCGTTCGCCTTGTGTAGCGAAGATGACGGTATGATCGCCTACGACATCTCCGCCGCGGACGGCGTGCATACCGATCTGCTTTTTTGGGCGAGCCCCTACCATACCTTCCCGGCCATGGCAGGTGTCCTCTTCGTAATCGAGGCCGGCGGCATCCGCGAGGATTTCGCCAAGGCGAGCTGCCGTTCCCGAAGGGGCGTCTTTCTTCTGATTGTGGTGCATTTCCACCACTTCAATATCGTAATCGTCGCCCAGAATCGGGGTCACTTTCCCGCAGAGGTAGAACAGCAGGTTGACGCCGATACTCATGTTTGGGGCGAAGACGATTCGGGCCCCATCCTCGGCCAGACTGGCCAGGCCGTTCTTGTCGTCCTGGGTCAGGCCGGTTGTCCCGATCACCAGTGCACACCCTCGTGCCGCTGCGACCGGCGCCAGCGCCATGGTGCAACTCGGGGCTGTGAAGTCGATGACGGCATCGGCACCGTCGAGGAGCGCCGCTGCGTCGTCTGTAACGGCGACGCCGCAGGCATCCTGTCCAGCGAGGACGCCGGCATCCTGTCCCAAAGCCGGATTGCCGGGGGCTTCGGTAGCTCCGGCCAGGTCCATGTCGGGAGCCCGTAACACGTGAGCGATCAGCATCCGGCCCATGCGACCGGCAGCCCCGAGAATCAGTATCCGTGTCATTTGCTTTCCGCCTCCGTGGTTTCCCGCAGCTCTTTGAACTTCCCCTTGCGAGCCTTCATGTAGACGTCATAGCTCTTGAGCGTGTCGATGGCGCGCTGAAGTTGCCGATCGTGTGTTACTTCGGGCTTCTTTTGCGCTTCGTACGTGTTTTGCGCTTCGATGAGTTGTCTGATCTCTTCGTCCGTGAGCTTGACTTCGATATCCGGCTCAATCCCGTGTTCGTGGATCACGCGTTTGCTTGGGGTGTAGTACATTGCCGTGGTCAGGCGAAGGGCGCTGCCATCCGGGAGTTCGATGACGTTTTGCACGGATCCCTTGCCGAACGTCTTGTCACCCACCAGGACAGCCACTCCCCAGTCCTGCAGGCACCCGGCGACAATCTCGGCTGCGCTTGCGCTGCCTCGATTGATCAGGATAGCCACGGGACGCTTACCGAAAAGTTGCTTTCTAGTGGTGTTGAAATCGCGTTTCTGAGACGGCTGTCGACCTTGCGTTGACACCACGAGTTTGTCGTCCGGGAGGAAATAGCTGCACACGTCCACTGCGCTTTCGAGCAGGCCGCCGGGGTTATTGCGCAGGTCCAGAACCAGGGACGACGCCCCTTCCGCGAGGAATGACTCCAGGGCTTCTCCGAGACGATCGGCTGTTGGGTCGCTGAATTGCACCAGACGGACGTAGGCAATCTTGTCGTCGAGCATCTGCGCTTGCTTGACGCTGGCGACAGGGATGAGCGCCCGTTCGACGGTGACCTCCTTCGTCTCTTTGGAGTCGGGACGATGGATCGTGATGTTGACCTCCGTGCCTGTCTCGCCTTTGAGCCGCTTGACGGCCTCGTGCATGCCCATTCCCTGCGTGCTCTCCTCCTCGATCCGGATGATCTGGTCACCGGCGAGCAGTCCGGCCCGGCTTCCGGGAGTGTCCGCGATAGGGGTCACGATGGTGAGGACCTCGTCCCGGATGGTCACGATAATCCCCAGGCCGCCGAACTGTCCTTCGGTCGATTCCATCATGCTCCCGTATTCATCGGGATCCATGAAACCGCTGAACGGATCCAGCGAGCCGACCATTCCGCGCAGGGCGCTGTAGATCAGGTTGGAGAAGTCGACCTTCTCGCCGTTGACGTAATCCTTGCGGATCAGGTGCAGGACCCGCATCATCACGCTGATCTTCTCGAACGCTTCCGTCTCGCCGTTCTCTTCCGCCTCGTTCGAATAGACTCGCAGGCCAACGGCCAGGTTGATTGCCAGGACGCTGGCAAGCATGAGGAGCCAGAAGCGCTGTCGTTTGGGCGAGATGCTCATGAACTGTCTCCGGAAGTGAGCGATCAGCTACAGAGAGGACAACGAAGCCCACGCCCGGCGCGAGCTTCCGGTTTGGTCCTTGCACGTGAAAGTGGCGGACGGGAATGGCGGCCCACCTGCCGGTGAATCTCCAGCGTGGAGGGCCAATGCCGATTGCCCAATCCGTCGTCTAGCCCAGGATGCGGTCGCTCAGATAACTCATCAACTGGTCGAGCGACACTCGTTCCTGTTCCATGGAATCCCGGTGGCGAACTGTCACCGCGTTATCGTCCAGCGTGTCGAAGTCGACCGTGACGCAGAACGGCGTCCCGATCTCGTCCTGGCGCCGGTAGCGTTTCCCGATCGTTCCGCCTTGGTCGTACTCGGCTCTGAACCGCTTCTTGATGTCGGTGTAGATGGGCTGCGCTGTGTCGGCCAGCTTCTTGACCAGCGGCAGCACGGCGACTTGAACCGGAGCGATGATCGCCGGCAGGCTCAAGGAGACCCGCATTTCGGCTTCCTTGCCCTCTTTCTTCGTTTCGGCCATGTCCTCGCGGTATCCGTTGGCAAGGAGTGCCAGGCAGATGCGGTCAAGGCCGCACGACGTCTCGACCACGGTTGGCAGTATGCGCTCATTGCGTTCCTGGTCGAAGTACCTGAGATCCTTGCCGCAGTACTCTGTGTGGCGGCCCAGATCCCAAGTTCCCCGGTGGTGCACACCCTCGATCTCGCCCCAGCCGAACGGGAACGCGAACTCGATATCCAAGGCCGCCTTCGCGTAGTGGGCCAACTGGTCATGGTCCTGTACGCGCAGTTTCTCTTCCGGGAAGCTGAGGTATTCGGTATAGAACTTCCAGCGCTCGTCACGCCAGTAGCTGTACCAATCCATTGCTTCCTCTTCGCGGCAGAAGAACTCCATTTCCATCTGCACGAACTCACGCGAACGGAAGACGAAGAAGCGGGGGTTGATCTCGTTTCGGAATGCCTTCCCGGTCTGGGCAATGCCGAAGGGCAGCTTCTGACGGGCGGTGATCCGTACGGACTCGAAGTCCACGAAGATGGGCTGACACGTCTCGGCGCGCAGGTAGGCCACGTGGTCGTCGTCAAAGACGGGGCCGACGTAGGTCTTCATCATCAGGTTGAACTCGCGGGGCTCGGTCAGCTCCTTCGAGCCGCATTCGGGGCACGTGGAGGGATCGTCCATCTGGTCGACCCGATAGCGTCGTTTGCACTCCCGGCAGTCTGTCATCAGATCGCTGAACTGGTCCAGATGCCCGGAGGCCTGCCATACACGGGGATGACAGATGATCGTCGAATCGAGTCCTTCGACGTTCTGACGGTCTTCGACCATCATTTTCCACCAGAGCTGTTCGACTGCGCGACGCATGGTCACGCCATAGGGGCCGTAGTCCCAGAATCCGTTGATGCCACCGTAGATCTCGGAGCTTTGAAAGACGAAACCGCGGCGTTTGCACAGCGCCACGATCTTCTCCATCGTGTCCTGTGTTTTCTTCTTCTTCTTGCCCATGAGCGCACCTCGAATCCGTTCCTATTCCCTGGCTTTCACTTAGATAAGTACGAAAGCACATAACATAGCACTGCCCAAAGGGGCACACCACCACCACGTGAGCCGCAGGGGCAATGCCTCAGTTACGGGGAGGGGGAGCCCAATCCTGATCGCGCTCTTG
>Ga0008651_10000489_pt1 | contig 24732 bp, 27 predicted proteins | sample SaaInlV_200m_DNA_6_FD_59173 | JGI IMG/M metagenome (GOLD analysis project Ga0008651, IMG submission 59173) | Marine microbial communities from expanding oxygen minimum zones in the Saanich Inlet - SI037_S2LV_200m_DNA | ecosystem: Environmental > Aquatic > Marine > Intertidal zone ...
GAGATCTAAAAATTACCGTATCACTAAGAATAGCACAAAGCATCAACCCAGCAATCTCCTTACTAATCTCCTTCCCATAATAATCATACAAACTCTTAACAATAGTACAAGTACATCCAATCGGTCGGACTAAAACCTCAACCGGAACACTTGTCTCAACATCTCCAAGCTTATGATGGTCAACTATTCCACAAATTCTAGCCTTATCCAAACCATCAACCCCCTGAGATAAATCACTATGATCAACCAAAATTATATCTTCATCATCTGCACTATCCATTACTTCAGGTGCCTCAACACCAAACTTCTCTAAAATAAACAGACTCTCATCATTAATTTTCCCAGCAACTCTCGCCTCGCATTCCTTCCCAAGTTGCCTCTGCAATTCCGCAACAGCGACACTAGAACAAACCGAATCACTATCCGGACTCAAATGACCAACAACATATATCATATTCCAACAAAAAAAACCAACCTTAAATATCTAACGCTCTAAAAAATTAACCCCTTACAATATCAGCAATCAAATCAAGTCCGCCATAGTCATACCCTACAACCTTCTTACTTCCAACAGAATAACTAACAGAAACTTCCCCATAAGGACGAAGCCCTAATGTAACACTATGAACCACAATTATACCAGGAACCTTATCTTTAACCCATTCGCCTAAATCATTAAATTGGCTAGGTATCTTTCCTTGCTCTTCATTAATTGTCAAAATATTTCCATCTTCCATAGCAAAATCCCGCAAAATCCCCTTAAAAGAATTATTGCACTCTACTTATTCCCAACAACCAAAACCCTCTCCCCAAACATCTCAAAATCCTTCCTAATCTCAAAATCACCCTTCAAGAAATCGACCAACCACTTTCTATCAACCTCAAATCTCTTCCTCCCACCCAAACTAACCGTAGGTAAACTAACAACCAACCATTCAGAATTACCCATAACTAAAGAAATCAGCTCTTTAGAAAAATCCCTCTTCATACTCTCCAACGCATCCACAACCTGAAACATAAAAACGACTCGATCCTTCTTTGCGCGCCTTAAAATTTCCACAACATTATCAACATCAAATAAATCTCCTTCGATAGCCTTAGCATCAAAATCCTCCGCTTCAAAAAAATCATTCATATAACCAACCAATTGCCCAGCCGCCTCCACTCCAATGTATTCAACACCTTTAGGTAAAAACTCATACGAAAACCCATTAACTCCACACCCTAAATCAATAACAGATTTCACGTCCCCAACAACGTCAAAAATCCCAGAATAAAACTCTTCATAATTCCTTTTCTTACTAGACATATGAACTTTCAACAAATCTCCCTTTCCTTTTATTACCTTATTAGTCAAAAACACCCCAAAATATTTCCGCAATAATTTCCGACTCTCCTTAATATCATCGCCACTCTCATTTAAGGCTCGCAAAACAACAGAATCGGGCAGTCCAGAAAACTCCCGCTTCTTCTTAACCTCTTCAACTAAACTCATAAAACCTCTCTAAAAAATCTGCATTCATTTCCCCCATTTCTCCCCCCAATATTTCCTCAATTTCCCAAACTCTTCTAAACTAACGCCATAATCCCCTATCTCATGAGGATCAACATCCGAATGAAAGTCCCCACCACCAGAAACAACAAAACCTTTCTCTTTCGCAATCTCCCCAGCTCGCTTAACCTTCTCGCCAGCCTCACCTACACTAATTTTCCTATTCTCATAAAAATAATCAACTTCAATACTATCTCCTCCACACTCAAAAAATCTATCAACAATATTCTCAGCGTCACTGTAAAGCATCGGATGCGCCAAAACCGCAACACCTCCAGCACTATGAATTATATCTATAGTATTCTTCATACTATCTTTCCACTGCCTAACATCCGCAACACAGCGATAACCCAACAACTTATCAAAAACATCCCCCATGGATTCAAACTCATCATACTTCCTCATCAAAACCCTAGCAATATGCGGACGCCCATAATTAATACCGCCACTCTCTTTTTTCAACTCCTCAAACGTTATCTCATAACCCAACTCATTAAGCAAACAAATCATCTCTTTCTTTTGAACCGCCCTAGCCTTCATTAATTTTTCAGACAACTCAAGCAACGCCTTATTCTCCAAATCCAAAAACAAACCAACAATATGAACATCATAAACATCAATCTTCTCGTCATCAGCCCCAATCTCAATACCAGAAATAACCTCCACGCCCTTGTCTTTCGCATATTCAATAGCTTTTCTAGACCCATCAACAACCTCATGATCAGTAACAGCAATAACCGACAACTCTTTTTTTATAGCCCAATCAACCAACTCTTCAGGACTCAACTTACCATCAGAAGCAGTAGAATGCATATGCAAATCAACCTTCATGAGCCAGCTTCCTTCAATTTCTTCTTAATCTCCACAATCAACTTCTTATGTGTCCGAGTTAAATGCCTCTTCTTCTCAAGATTATTCAACAAAGTAATCGTCTGAAACCTATACCTCTGAGCAAATTCTACATCAACAACATCTAGGTCCGAGATATTATCCAAACGATCGGCAAGCTTAATCACAAGCGCCCAGCTACTAATACCCTTTTCATTCGAAAACTTATCTGCCAAATACTCCGTCTTCCCAACAACTTTCGATCTCAACTCATCCGAAGTAAGCTCAACAACAAGTAACGCAACAACCTCGCCAAAATTTTCCCGAAGCTCACTAACCCCAGTATCCGTATCTTCCAGTGTATCATGTAAAAGCGCGGCAGCAACAAGCTCATCTATCCGCACACACTGCTTAAACTTCCTAACAATTCTTGCAACCCGAATAGGATGCTCAACATAACGACCCCCTCCCTTCCTAAGCTGCCCCTCATGTTTCTTCGTTGCAAATTTCCTAGCCTTCAAAACCAATTCACTTTTCATATAATACCATCCCAATCCACCTTTAAAATAACTTCTCTCACTTAACCTTAACATCCCTCATAAAATGCCGAAATTCTCCTTCGCTTTCCACCTTAAAGTCAATCTCAATCTTAGAAGAATATCCAGGCATATTCAAAACACAACTCTCCGCCTCTCCGCCCTCAAAATCCAGTCTAAATTTATATTTCTCACTCAAAGCCCTCAATTCACTCAAAGCACATTTATCAATCACCCGTCCCAGCCACTCTTTACCAATCCCATCACAAGTAATCTTAATTATAACAACTTCAAATCCATCACTCAACAACTCGTCCCACAAATCCTCAGGCTTAATGTCCAAAAGCGGAGCCATAAACTCGAGACCCATCTCATCACAAATTTTCCTCACCCTCTCGCCCTGATAAGAAGACGCAATCCCTCCAACAACAATTCCATCCACTTTATCCTTAACTCCACCAATCAACTCCCTCAAATCATCCAACTCCTTCTCCTTCTCCCCCTTCGTCCCAATAGAAACCATCTCAATTCCCAACCTATCAGCTTGAGCTTCAAGCAAACCAAAATCCTGCTTATGAAACATAAAACTATCTTCATTTTCTGAAACAATATTCAACAAATACTTAACTTCATATCCAGATTTAGGCTCACCAGAGTTATCCCTTGGGGACAAAACTCGATGCAAGGCCAAACTAGAATCTTTTCCTCCACTAAATAAAGCAGCTAATCTCATAGCAAAATAAAAAACTCACAACTTTAAAACCTTACTAATAAAAATCAAGCAACCTTACAGCAATAAACAGAATGAGCCCAACTTTGATGACTAAAGGCTTGATATTGTGCACTAATGCCAGTAACATAATCACCAACATCACAAAAGTTCTCATAATACCCACCACACGAATGACCATCAGTACAAAGAGCTCTCCAATAACAATCATCTTGAACCAATGAAACACTCCCAGTACTAGCATTAGCAAGAAAATCACAATTCGTCCCATTACTTAAACAAAGATTCTCAATTTCCCCAGAACTATGTCCCATAACAGAAGGGTCACCAGAACCATCAAGAACATATGCATATCCAAAACCAACACTAATCAAAAGGACAGCAAATATCAGGGGATAAAAAAATTTATCTGAAAAATTAATCACAACTTGCCTCTTCATAACAAAAACATAGCTAAATCACTTATAAATTTACCTACTTCTCCCACTTATTCCTAGGCCCACGAATCAACAACCAAACAACAATTCCCATCCCAATCAAAACAACAATACCAACTCCAAGCGCAGTATAAAAACTACCAGTATAAAAAGTATCTCCAGTAAAATCCCTAGAAACAGAAACATCTTCAGTGTTCACAGAGGAAGAATCAATATCATCACCATCATTTTCATCAATATTTACAACCTCTACTGCATCTACAGTATCTTTCACCTCACCATCAATATTAATTTCAGCCCAATCACTGGCAAAAACAAAACCCAACATTAAAATAAAAACCCAACACAAAACAATCACTTTCTCCATAAAATTCATAAACCTACAAAGATTAAAAACCTTATGGCAAGCACAAACCAATCTCCATTCTACCAAAAAGCCGAAGAAGAGTACCTCAAGGCAACATCAGACCAAGAAAGACTAGAATGCCTAGAAATAATGATGAAAGAAGTTCCAAAACACAAATCCTCCGAAAAAATGAGAAAAAACCTAACAAATCGTTATAAAAAAATAAAATCTTCAATAATCAAACAAAAAAAATCAGGCAAAGGTGGACAAGCCGGAATAAAAAAAGCCGACATGCAATGCGTCCTAGCCGGATTTCCAAACACTGGAAAATCCACAATATTCCAAACCCTAACAAAACAACAAACCAAAATATCACCCCACGAATTCACAACTCACAAGCCACAATTAGGAACATTCTATCACGAAGACGCACAAATACAAATCATCGACATCCCAGCATTCCCAAACCACGACAAATCTCTAATAAACTCAACTGATACACTTCTAATAGTAATAGATAACCTAGACCAAATAAAAAAAGCCGAGGATTTCTATTACAGAACTCACGCCAAGATAATTTTAATACTCAATAAATCGGATCTGCTCTCAGAAAGCGAATCCCGAAAAATAAAAGCAAACCTAAAATCAAAATACAAAAAATACGACTACATCTTCTTCTCAAACTCTCCAACAAAACTAGAATTAAAAAAACTAACACAAAAAATATTCAAAACATTTCCAATAATAAGAGTCTACACAAAAGAACCGAAAAAATCCCCAAGCCCAGACCCAATGATTCTAAAGAAAAATTCAACATTTAAAGACGCAACAGAGAAAGTAAGAAAAGGTATGTCAAAAAAAGTAAAGAGATCACGTGTCTGGGGTCCATCCAGTAAATTCGGCGGCCAAGTAATAGGACTAGGGCACACACTAAAAGACAAGGATATAATAGAATTCTTAGTAGAATGAAGTTGTACAAACTCAATCTAATACTAACTCTCATTGGCATCTTAATTATTTCTTTTCTTGCCCAGTCCAAACCAATTCAAACCGGAACAATTCTTTCAATCCAAACCTCCCAATACAAAACAACAATAAAACTCCAAAACCACGAAGCAGAATTAATCATCTTCGATAAAGTACCTCTAATATTAAAACAAGGCGATCAAATAAAATTCCAAGGAAAACCAGACATTTACAAAAATAAAAAGCAAATCATAATAGAAAAAATGTCTCTCATAAATTAAAATGTTAAACCTAATCCTTCCCTTACTTTTAGGAATCCTAGCCGGAACCTTTACAGGCCTAATCCCAGGAATCCACATCAACTTAATAGCAACCTCTCTCCTAGCCCTAACTCTCACCCAAACAACTCCAGTCAACACCTTAATAGTATTCGTAATCTCAATGGCAATAACCCACACCTTCATCGACTTCATCCCCTCAATCTTCCTCGGCGCTCCCTCTGAAGACACCTCTCTCTCAACTCTCCCAGGACACGAACTCTTACTACAAGGAAAGGGTCATTATGCTCTAAAACTCACACTACTAGGATCAACAATAGCAATAATTTCCCTCATAGTAATCATCCCAACCTTCATCTTTCTAATACCAAAAATCTACCCACTCTTAGAGCGCATGATGGGAATCCTCTTAATCTGGATAGCTATCTTCTTAATCTCAACAGAAAAAAATTCAAAAATAAAAGCAACCATGATATTCATATTGGCCGGATTTCTAGGACTAGCCTCTCTAAATATAAATATCCAAAACCCACTCCTTCCACTCCTAACCGGACTCTTCGCAACTTCCACCATCATCCACTCAATAAAATCAAAAACAGTTCTACCAAAACAATCCTTAAAAACAGAAAAACTAAATAAAAAAGAAATTCTAAAACCAACCCTAGCAACAATCCTAATCTCCCCAATCTGCTCTTTCTTCCCAGGCCTCGGTTCATCCCAAGCCGCAATAATAGGATCCCAAATCACAGGAAAACAAACCCGAGAACAATTCCTAATTCTCTTAGGCTCCATAAACACAATCGTCATGTCAATCTCCTTCCTAACCCTAATCTTATTCCAAAAATCCAGAACCGGAGCCGCATTCACAGTCTCACAAATCACAAACCCAACAAACCTCTCGCTCCCACTAATCTTCACAACAATTCTCATCTCAGCAATAATCGCAATCCCAATATCTCTCACAATATCAAAACTAATAGCAAAAAACATCCACAAAATTCCCTACACAAAAATATCAATCATCGTCCTAATCTTCCTAACAATAATAATCACCTATCTAACCGGACCACTTGGACTAATGGTACTAATAACCTCAACAACCCTTGGCCTAACCTGCATAGAATTCGGCACAAGACGAAGTTTCTTAATGGGTTCCATCCTAATTCCAACAATAATTTTCTATCTACCTCTCTAAAAACATATAAACTATATTGATTCACAACATTAAATGGAAAAAGAGATAAAGAAAAAAATCACCTGGATCCTTCTAAGTTTTGCCATTAATTTTATAGCTATTCTTTTCTTGTTTATGAAATTTTTCTATCCTTACCATATATTAATAGCATTCATAATTTATACCACCGGTTGGATTCCATTCATATTAGCTTTTTTTGGAGGTAAATCAAAGCTAAAAAATTACATCGCAAAATACAAACTAACAATAATTATTTCAATAATTTCACTTATTTTTTTATGGATAACACTAAGTTTGTTTCCAGCAACAAATTTCGAAATACTACTTTCTGACAAAATACAACTAGAAGAAAAAATAAACAAAGAATTAACCTACCTCTCAATCTACATGGACAAACTAAAAGAATCAGAAATATCACTATTAAACGAACTAGAAGGAATTAATGTAAACAATATCTCTTCAAAAGAAAAACAACTCTTACTAGAAAAATGGGCCGAATATCTCAGGTACATAATAATACTAGATAAAATCCAAGAAGAAAACAAATTCTTCTATCAAATCAATTATTTAAAATACAAAGAACTAAACGAAAAAAGTTTCATCTTAGCATACTCTCCATTTATGGCAAAACATATTTCCGCATTTAACGTCATAAGTAAAACAGAAAAAATAGAATTCCTAAAAAATATACTAAACGAAGAAAACTCCAAATTAGAAATTCCGAAAAATTCCCATCTAATGATTTCAAACATAATAGCAGATCCGGCAAAAATAATTAGATCCAACGCTGGATACGCATACATATCAACAATAGAACAAAAAGAAATAGCTTCACTAAAAGAAGAAACAATTAACAACCACAAAGAAATGTTAAAACATACAACCTCAATAAAATACGCCTCTTTCAAATTTAAAACTGCTCTAAACTTTTTCGAAAAAAACACGTTCAAAACATGGTTTCCTTTACAAAAAAACGTTGCAGAATGGATGGGTGACACAAAAATTCCACTAAGACACAAAACACTCGCTAACAAAGAAGATATAGAACACATAAAATCTATCTTAGAGCCAGGAGATATCTTAATCCAAAGAAGAAACTGGTACCTAAGCAACGCCGGACTTCCAGGATTCTGGAAACACACAGCAATTTATATTTCAAACCTAACAGAATTAGACTCCTACTTCGGGAATATCAACGGAATCCCAGTTTCTACCCACATCAAAGAAAATTATCCTGAATTATACATAACTCTAAAGGACGGAAACCTAAGAACCATCGAAGCAGAAAGTGAAGGAGTCATATCTTTTAAAATTGAAAAAAGTTTAGAACTAGACTATTTAGGCGTACTAAGACCAACCACATCAAAAGAAGAAAAACTAAATTCACTACTAACAGCATTCGAACACTACGGAAAAAAATACGATTTTGATTTTGATTTTGCAACTGACAACGAATTAGTTTGTTCCGAAGTTTATTACAAAGCTTATCCAGAAATGGGCCACAAACTCAGAATAGTGAGCGGTAGGTTAGTTTTAAGTTCAAATGACATTGTTGAAGATTTTGACAACAGCTACGGAAAGAAAAACCAAAAACTTGATTTTGTTTATTTTTTAGACGCAATCGAAAAAGAAGAAAAAACCTTTTCGGGAGATTTAAACTCTTTTAGAAAATCATGGAAACGGTCAGGAACCGATATCTGGTTTATTAAAAATACAACCATCTAATAAAACTTATAAACCAAACTAACTAAAATAAACAATGACAAAAGAGTCGATAATCCTCGGAATAACAGGAATAATTATAGGAATAGCAATTATAATAAAAACTCATGCAATAATCCCAGCACTAGTTCCAATAACAATAGGAATAGCATTAATCACATTCAACAAAGAAGAAAATAAAATTGAAAAAAGGAGGGATAAAAAATAATGGTAGAAATAATCACAACAACAGCATTTGAAGTTCCAGATAAAAAAACAGTAAAAGTCTTAGGTGTCGCAAAAGGAAATACAATACGAGCACGAAACATTGGTCGAGATATTGGAGCCGGACTAAAAAACATTGTAGGCGGAGAAATAAAATCATATACCCAAATGACAACCCAAGCTCGAGAAGAAGCATTCAATAGAATGGTAAACGAAGCAATAGAAATGAAAGCCGACGCAATAATCGGAGTAAGATTTTCAACTTCAATGATAATGCAAGGTGCGGCCGAAATGTTGGCCTATGGAACTGCAGTTAAATTAAAATAATTATATAAATTCTTTACAATTTCTATAAAAATATAAAAATCAAACAGCTTTACAAATCATAACCTCTTTAGCAATCAACGCATCTCCAAACTCCTCATTTTCCTTAAACCGCCCAGAAACTTTAACACCACTCCCTTCTTTAATCTCATCAGCAACCTCTCTCATTTTCTCAAAATCTCTAGGGAAAATAGTAACCTTCAAATCTCCAGTCTTCGAACTAATATCCATAAACGCCATATCATCTCCCTTCTTAGTCACAATTTTACTAAACCTCTTAACTAATCCAAAAACATCCACTTCAATATCATCCTTCAACTTATCAAAAGCAGAAAACTCTTTATCCTTAGATTCAGCAAAAGCATCAACCGCATGACCAGAAACACAAATCCCCAACAATTCAGCCTCCAAATCCAACCTCTCCTTCAAACTTAACGAAGGCAAATCCGGATATTCAACAACTCCACTCACACCCTCACCAAACAAACACATCTGCTTCTCACACGAATTAACACTTTTCGAAACTTTATCATAAACTGAAAGCAAACTCGCCCGATTAATTCCCATATTATCAAAACATCCAACCGAAATCAAACTATGACAAACTCTCTTATTTACTTTAGACAAATCAACCCTATCAACAAAATCCTGATAAGACTTATATGGCCGTCCTTCAAGAATTTTAATCATAGCCTCTCCCCCAACATTCTTAATCCCAGACAAACCAACCCGAATAACCTTCTCATATCTTTTCCCATCTTTCTCAACAAACCCACCCTCTCTAACAATATCATTCTTAATCACATCATCACTTATATCAGAAGTAAGTGTATCCTCAACCTCAACCAAGTCAACCGAAAAATCTTCTTTAGAATTATTAATATCCGGATGCAAAATTTTAATCCCTTCCTGCCTAGCCGACTCCAAGTAAAACGCCAACTTTTCAGGATTACGAATAGCAGAAGAAATAGTAGCGGCATAAAACTCAACCGGATAATACCTCTTCAAATAAGCAGTTCTGTACGAAATCAAACCATAGGCAGCAGCATGAGATTTATTAAAACTATAAGCCGCAAATTTCACAATATCATCCCACAACTTATTCACATCCTGGGCATCCATCCCAGAAAACTCCACACACCCATCCTTAAACTGCTTCTCCATTTTATTCATCAAATCAATCTTCTTCTTACCAATCGCCTTCCTTAATACATCAGAGTCACCAGCACTAAAATTTGCCAAAGCACGAGACAACTGCATCACCTGTTCCTGATAAACCATAATCCCGTAAGTTGGCGCCAAAATTTTCTCAGCATTAGGATGTGGATAACTAACTTGCTCCTTCCCAGCTTTTCTATCTGCATAAGTAGGAATATATTGCATAGGCCCAGGACGATAAAGTGCAACAATCGCAATAATATCATCAAAACTCGTAGGCTTAACCTGTGCCAAAACCTTTCTCATTCCCTCACTCTCTATTTGAAAAACCCCAATACTCTTTTGATTCCTAAGCATCTCATAAACACTATCATCATCCATTGGAATATTTTCAAGCCACTCCGAATCCTTCCCAATCGCGTCCAAAACTTTCTTCACAACATTCAAAGTCTCCAGTCCCAAAAAATCAAACTTAACCAAACCATAAGTCTCAACATCAGGCCCCTCAATTTGCGTAATCACATCCCCATTCTTAGCATAAGTCGGAACATATTCAGCAATCGCCTTCTTCCCCCAAACAACACCACAAGCATGAACTCCTTTATGCCGAACACAACCTTCAAGTCTCCTAGCAATATCAAAAATCTTAGAAAACTTCTTTTCAAAATCCCTCAACTGCCGAGCTTCTTCAGTCAAATGCCCATCTCTCTCCGCATTCAAACTCCTATCAATAGTCTTCTCAACAACTAGCTTCGTAATCGCATTAGCCTCATTAAACGGAACCCTAAAAACCCGCATCACATCTTTCAAAACCGCCTTCGCACTCATCGTCCCAAAAGTCCCAATCAACGAAATCTTATCCTCACCATACTTCTTCCGAACATAATCCAAAACAATATCCTTATCTCCAAAATCAACATCAAAATCTGGCAAAGAAATTCTATCTGGGTTCAAGAACCTCTCAAATAACAAACCCAATTCCAACGGGTCAAGCTGAGTAATACCTAAACTATAAGCAACAATCGATCCAGCACCACTCCCTCGACCAGGACCAACCTGACAATGATTTTTAGCATCCTCAATAAAATCCGCAACAATTAAAAAATACGCCTCAAACCCCATATTACCAATCACTTTAAGTTCAAAATTCATCCTATCAATCGCCTCCTCATAATTATCCTTCTCACCATAAATCCTATCCACTCCCTCTTTGCATAATTTATACAAATGCTCTTTGTGACTCATTCCGTCAGGCGAATCAAAATCAGGAAAAATCGGCTCCCCCATCTCTAACTCAACATTACACCTATCAGCAATCTCGCAAGTATTATCTAAATACTCTTGATTATTAGGAAACAATTTCCGCATCTCTTCCTCACTATGAATCCAATAACCACTACCACTAAATTTAAACCGCTTATCCACATTCATATCCCCATTCGTCTGAATCGCAAGCATAACCTCATGCGCATAAGAATCTTCCTTCTTTAAAAAATGAGCATCACAAGTCGCAACAATTTTTATTCCCATCTCCTCACCAACTCTCCGATAAAATTCGACAACTTTCGCTTCCTCAGGAATCCCATGATTCTCAACCTCTAAATAAAAATCTTCTTTCCCAAAAATATCAACATAACCCTGAATTAAATCGCGAGCCTTATCTTCATCTCCCTTTATAACCGCCTGAGCAATATCATTAGCAAGACAAGCCGTAGTACAAATCAAGCCTTTCGAATACTCTTTCAGTAATTTTTTATCAATCCTAGGTTTATAATAAAAACCCTTACTATTAGCAATCGAATCAAGCCTAACCAAATTCTGATAACCCTCCAAATCCTTCGCGAGCAATACCAAATGATACCGTTTCGCATCTTTATCTTTAACCTCAATATTATCACAAACATAAACCTCACAACCCATAATCAACTTCACACCAGCCTTCTTCGCCGCATTATACTTCTTAATAATAGCCCCCATATTTCCATGCTCAGTAATAGCAACAGAATCCTGCCCCAAACTCTTCACATGGTCAAAAAGCTCACTAACCTTAGTAGCTCCATCTAAAAGCGAATACTCCGTATGTAAATGTAAATGTGTAAACCCCATTATCTAAAAAAGTCAAATCACTTTAAAAAAACTTAGATACTACTCCACTGTAAAACAATTTCTAAATATAACTAAAAAGTATTATATGCCATATTATTATTAACCAAAGAAACCACAATTCCCTTGTCTTGCGCCAACTCCTCAATACCCTTAATGCTCTCACTAATTAAAAAATCATCATCAATTATAATACCATTACTTCTCTCAACCTTCCCAACGTTAAAATCTCTTATATTAATTTTTTTATAAATATCCAACTTACTAAATCCCTTAGAACATTTATCTAAAAAATGAAAATAATCACTAAAATTTTCAAATAATTCTCTTCTTGCATTAACAGCTTTTTCAATATGCGAAACAGAAACCCCTTCTTTAGACTTAACTCCATCAAATCTAATAAAATTTCTCAAACCACTTATATAATTATATATTTTATCTTCATGCTCGTTTGGAAAACCAATTAAAACATTACCCATAATAAAAACAAATCTTTCTCCTTTTTATATTTCTATATACTAAACCACACACATCCAAAAACCAAAAATCAGCTCCTCTTTATCTTTCTTAATACTATCATAAAATATAAACCTCATAATCCAAAAAAACAAACTCAGTTTGAAAAAGTCTAAATACTACTTTAAAGAAACTCACTCTTTATTGAAACAATATCTTCTAACAGGAAAACATCTAGAAAAATTATCACCCGTATTTTTTCCAATCTCTAAAAAAGAAGGTTTAACCGAAAAATTAGAGACTTTTATTATTTTTTCAAGAAAACCAGAAGCTTGGGACATTCTTTCTTCTTCATTATATTCTCGAAAATTAACGGGCTTACTTCCCTGAAATTCAATAATCTCCAATTCAGAAACAGGTATTAAATCCTTATAGTCTATAATATCTTCATTAACAATATATGGTTGCCCCTTAGCAACATTAAAACCCGCCTCACTATAACCTTTCTTGCCAAAATTATGCATAACAATTTTTACATCTAAATCACTTAAGACTATATTTCCTTCATTAGGAAGAACCTCACTAATTCTTGATTTTATACTTTCAAAATACTTTTGATCAAACCTAGGGTTACCTGTTTTAATAACTCTAAACAATGCTTTATATTCTGAATTTAAAACCTGCTTAGAGCCATGCTCATATATATATTTCTTAATTTCACTCATATTAACAGCCATATTGCAAATCAATCTAAAATCTATATAACTTTAATGCAACTCTAAAATATACTTCAAACTAACCCTTCCACAAGAAATGCAGCGCCAAAGGCGATGTGATTTCTTCTGGAACCAAAACCACTTCAAACCCCAAGAGTAACCTGACTCTCCCCCTTACCAAAAATCGACTCAATATAATCTCCAATCAACTCCATATTCTCTTTCGTATAATTTGAAATATTATAATCTCTCACAAACTCCATAGCCGGCTCCAGATACTTCCGAACACTTCCTTCACTCACTGTAAAAATAACCTTCCCATCACATTTCAAACAACTACCCTTCAAAGGAACTCTCCTATATTTCGCATTACAAGCCGAACACCTAAAGCCCTGTTTCCCAAACCTCCTCAAATTACCACGAATATCCCGAATAAAATGCCTCTCTAAAACAAGCCGCGCAACATCATCCTCATCCACCCCACGCAATTTCCCAACCAACTCCATCTGTGCCGCAACTTTCTCTTTCATTGTCGGCAAACTCTTATACACCCCATTACTATTTCCAAAATTAAAATCATTAGTATCATGTGTAAAACCCGCATCGACAAACGGATCCACACCACTCTTCAGCCTATCCCCAACCAACTCAACATCAACAACACTGGAATGCTCACTATTTTCCGCCGCCTCATATAAACTCAAAGGATATTTGGAACACATCTCCAAAAATAAAATCTGATCATCAACCTCTCCTGCCCTAATCCTAGCATTCAAAACCAAAGGAGCATCCTGACGACCACCTCTATGACTCGGCAAAAACTCCCGACTAAAATTCAATAAAACATCCATCAACAACATAACCGAGCACTCATCCCCATCACAATCCCGCCTCATAGCAGCATGCATATATGGACTTGCTAAAATTCCCTGCATATCAGAAAACCCAATAACCCTACCAATAACTCCAGCACAATTATGAGGCGCCATACAAACAACTTCAACACCAATTAAATCTCTAGTATTTTTAAAATCATAAAATTTACCTAAACTATAAAACCTACTCAATTCCTCATCCACAAAATTTGCAATATTAAAAAAAACCTCACTAGCTCTCTCATTTTTCAACTCGCTACAATTAGGCAAAACAATATCATGCGGCTTTAGTTCCAAAATCTGATCCTTATTAATTAAATCATTTCCCTTAATATCTTTCAAATAACCTAAATCCTTAAGTTTCTCAATACTAACTTTAATTTCTAAAGGTTTAAAATGAGTCAATGGAATTTCAGTAGCATCATAACGAATCGTTCCATCTTTATTAACACTCAAATTAAATTTAGCCCTCAAAATCCCTTTCGCCAATCTCTCAGGAATCTTCAAATCACTATTTAATCGCTTAACTCCTTTAATTAACGGAGGAATATCATGAGCCATATAACCCAAACTTAAAACCGCATCTTCAAAATACTTATTAATATTTATTCTCCTATTCCAAAAATTAAAACTACTTTTATGTATTTTACAATCACCTTTTTTAATTTCTCCACAATCTCTACAAAACTTCAATCTCTCACATTTTCCTCCACATTTCAAACAACTTTCATAAATATCTTCATTTCCACATTTACAACGGAAAATCGGAAAATCACCTCTAATACTTTCTTTATTTACAGCTTCTTGAACACTACTAAATCTTCCACCGTAATCTCCAAGCGGAAACAAAACATTCGGACTACCTGTCAATTTTCGAAGCTTAGCTTTTTCCGGGCGACCCATTCTAGAACCAATAAAAGTCCCAGCCTTATCTTTAACTTCAATCGGACACAAAAAATTCACAATCTCCAAAACAGGCCTACTATCTAATTCATCAAATTTAAATCCCAAAACTTCTCCATTATAAACATCAATCTTCCCAATATTAAACAAAAAAGCTTTAGCATCTTCATTCACAACCACATTATCTAAAACAACCTCATGCCTAATTCCCAAAATCTCAAGCGCTCTTTTACCTAAAACAAACTCTTCTCTAATAGCTTTCTCCCAAGACAAAACCAATTTACCACCTCTCCAAACAGCACCATTCAACCACTTCAACAAACCAACAAATTCTTCATTGGAAATCTGAGACCAATAAAAAATAAATTCGGGGTATAATGGAATATTATATTTTTCACCTAACTCAATAGCTAAATCCAAATCAACCTTTCCTAAATCCCGAACTTTAATTCCTAAATCCCGAACTTTAGCCCGCCACCATTCTTCCACATACCCAGCACGAACCAAATCAGCATTCCTATCTATAACATCCCCAATCGGAAACAAAATATCTCCTAAATAAATAATTTCTTCAATCTCATTATTATTATATAACTTCAAAGCTTCTTCATATTCCCTCAACCTCCTAACCGAACCATTCTTTAATTTCACAATCGGACCATCAATAGAATCACAACTAGTAATAACGCACCCTTTCGTAGGCTTCTCTAATTTTAATTGTGTACCATGAGATAAAAATCCACCCGTAACACCCATACTAGCAGAATGAACAGAAACCGCACTAAAACCAGCCGTACGTCCTCTTCCATATCTAAAACGAAAACCTCCCGACCGACCAGGGTGTCCATAAACCGGACGCCCAGCAACCAAATCTTTAATATAAGTAGCTTTAATATCTTTATCACCAGCCTCCCTTTTTTTATGTAAAACTAAATAATTTTCCAAATAATCAAATCCAAAACACTTCACCCCATTTTTTCTAACCCCTTTCAATCTACCTAAAGCCTTTCCGGCCTTCTGAGCTAAACCCTCAGAAAAAGCCAAACACATACCACCCCTAATTCTATTACTCTCAACCCGCTTCAAATCCTTATAATTCGAAACCTCTAACTTCTCAGTAGGATCCCCATCAATTTGTATAGGTAAATTACTAGCTAAAAATCTAATTTCTTCTTCTGTCGGAAAATACTGCAAATTAGCAACCCTCTCATGAAAATCCCTATTCTCAACAACATATCTCTCAATTTCTTCTTTATTCGGATCATATTTTACAAAACCAAAACTCTCTCTTAAATAATCAATCAACATCAAAACCAAACAAGTCGCCGTAGTCCCAGCACTCCGAATCGGACCACTAAAACTCGCAATAAAATAATCTTCACCATTTCGAGTTTTGCCAATCTTCAAACCAGTATAACCTTCAATAGGACTAGCCACAACTCCTAGTGTCATATAAGCAAACCCAACACGAATACCAATATCAATCCTTTCCAATAAACTTTCAAACTTTCCAAACTTTCCCTCCCCAATTTCTCGAGCAATAATAAATGCAACCGTAGAATCTAGCTTCCCAAAATCATTTTCAAGTTCTAAGATTCTATTACTAATTTTATCAACTGATAATTTAGGGTAAATCGTTTTAATTAAATTAACAGATCTCTCAGCCATCGTCATAGCCAACGGACATTCAACACTATCAACCGAATCTAAACCCTTTAATCGAGCCTTCCCAGCAACATCATAAGCCAAATCAACTTTCCTTTTCAACTCCTTAAAATACCCTTCTAACTCACTCATTATCCAACCTCTTAATTTCTCTCAAAATTTCACTCCAATTAAAACACCGCACAATATTCTCATGCTCGACTCCTTTATTCCATGGCTTATCTAACAAAATAACATCAAAACCTTTTTCGGCACAATTTAAAGAATATTCTAAATTATCTTCAATAATTACTTTTACACCCAAATCTTTACAAAAGTCTACCTTAGATTTTTGATTATTATTCTCTATATGAAAATCTGAAGAATGATAAATATTATCAAAAATATCTCCATAATTCCTATTCAACCAACTCAATGTTTTATTTTCGAAAAAACTTGGTCTAGCAGTAATTATAATTAAATTATTATTTTTACTCAACTTTTTCATTATATTAATAGAACCTTCAACAACTTTCAAATTATCAAACATATCACTCTCCTTAAATCTTTCATCAACACTTATAGCCTCTTCTTTAGAAATATCCCAAACCTCCCACCATTTATACGACAAAAATTTATCTTTAGAAATAAAAATTCCTGTCTCTTGTTTATAAAACTCAATAACAGATTCCAATTGCTCTGCTAATACCTCATCAATATCAATCGCAATTTTCATAATTTTTCACCTTCTAATTTACAAACTAAATCTTCTCCCTCTTCCCAAATAACTTTATTATCCCCACTAAAATCCATAATCTTAATTTCTCTAGTTTTTAAATTAAATAATGGGACTTTACAAGGATCTGGTTTATTACCAATCTTAGCTTCAAAATCTGTCTTCGATTGCCAACAAGAACTCGAAACCATTAAAATATTATTAAAATTCTCAACTTCTGCTCGGTGCCGATCACCCATCACAACAATATCTGGTATAATATCAATAACTAAACCATCTTTATCTCTCTTAGGAATATAATCCATCAAACCATAACTAGGCGCCAAATGCCGACGTTTCAAAATCTCCTTTACAACCTCAATAGATTCCTTATTATTTACTGTCAATTGTCTAAGTTTAGGCATCTCTTTAATAAAATTAGTCGCACTAGCTCCATGATACATTAAAACCTTAAAACCAGAGCCAATCTCAATAACAGAAGGATTCGAAACCAAAAATAAATTCTCCATACTATAAATACCAGGTGCCCATTTATCTGAAATTGGTGCCTGTGGTTCACCCAACCAAACCGTATCATTTTGCCCAGGACACATCACAATTAAAACATCTTTTCGAATCTTCCTTAATATCTCCTCTAATTTCCTATATTGCGCCCGACAATTCTTAATATTCAAAAATTTTTCTTGTTTAGGATAAATTCCAACTCCATCAATATTATCCCCAACTAAAAATAAATATCTAACCTTTTTAGCAATCAAACGTTGTCTCTCATTACCAATATTTCCATTTAACCAATCTACAAATTTCAAAACATTATTCTCTAAAAACATTTTAGATCCAATATGAAAATCCCCACTAAAAGCAACAAATTCATCAACCTCTCCAAACCTCTCTCTTTCTAACTTAGCCTCAGGAAAAATAAAATCATTAGCAAATAACATCTTACTAGAACCTGAAACTGAAAACGCCAAGACATCATCTAACATTAAATTTTGAGCCTTTCTATATAACTCCTTATTTTCACGATTAACTAAAACAATAGAACTCCCAGTTAAATCTTCTATCTCAATTAATATATTTTTACTCTTACTAATTCTCTTTTTAGAAACCATTCCAATAATAGTATAAACCCCACTATTTACACCCAATCTTCTTATAGAACTTAAATTATTAAAATTCTTCTCAATTAACATATCCCTCAAAGCCTCAAATCTAGCCCTAAAATAAGAAATAAAATCATTAATATTAATCTTCTTAGTATTAAAATCAATATCAGACAAAACTTTCACTCCCTCTTTTTTATCATCGTTAATAAATCTCACAAATTTCGATAAATTCTCCTCATACAATTCCTTACTTATAACTTTACCTTTACTAACTTTAATTAATTCATCAATAATTTCTAAAGCATCATCTTCTTTAAAGCCCGACAAAATCCCAAATAACTCACTCTCCAATAAAAACCCATTTTCAACACATCTTTCCAATATTTTATTTACCATCTTAAAATCGAGGAATCTACAGTTCAACGGAACTTGCCCTCAGTATATTACAAATTCAAGGATTCTTTCAAAATATCCTCTACTTTATTGAATAAATTAGACGGAACACTTAACCGAATTTCTCGAGTCCTACCATGTCTACCTTTTGAAATAACCTTAGCATTAATTAAACCTAACATGTCAATCTCAGCCAAAATATCACTAATCCTCCGCTGTGTTAAAACATCAGTCTTCGTATTATTACAAACACTTTCATAATAACAATAAACATCACCTGTATAAAACTTATCTAAATTTCCACCCTTAGCTTCTTTTGTTAACTGTAAAATAGAATAAAGCACTAATTGAAACTGTTTAGGTTCTCCTTCAATAATATCCAATATTTTATCTCGCTCCATCTTTAAATTAGCTAAATCAATATATTTTTCGCCTATCTCTTTTTCTCCCTCTCTTTCTGATAACTCACCCGCAATACGAAGCAAATCAAGGGCTCTCCTAGCATCACCATGCTCCCTAGCAGCATAAGCAGCACATTTAGCAATAACACCATCTGCCACTACACCCTCATTAAACGCACTCTTACACCTCTCTTTCATTATATCTTGCAATTGAATAGCATTATATGGATGAAACACAAACTCTTCCTCACCTAAACTAGAACGCACTCTAGGATCAATATTCTCTAAAAAAGTCACTTCATTCGATATACCGATTAACGAAATTTGAGCCTTACTTAATTCCTGATTTAACCTAGTAAAAGAATAAAGAAAAGTATCATCCATTTTCTTAATCATTTGATCCACTTCATCAAATACAAATACAATTAATTGTTTCTTATTATCAATTAACTCAATAAATTTAGCCCAAACTCTATCAGTAGGTAAACCAGTAGAAGGTATTTCACCACCTAACTGTCGAATTAAGGCAGCTAAAACCCTATATTCTGTATCAGCAACCTTCTTTAATTTACAATTCAAATACTCAAAATTAACATTAACACCTAATTCTTCAGCTTTTTTTATTATCTCATTTTGAACATATTGAACCGAAAGTGTCTTACCAGTACCTGTTTTACCATAAACAAATAGATTACTAGGTCTATCTCCTCTTAATGTAGAAGCAAGAATAGAAGCAATAGATTTAATTTGATCATCTCTGTGAGGAATAGAATCTGGAGTATATCTAACCTGAAGTACTCCTTTATTTTTAAAAAGACTATTATTTACAGCAGATTCAAAAATATCATTCAATTCAACAGCCATTTTTAACCTCCATGTGAAAAATCAACTTCAAAACTATTTAAACTTTCATATACTAGATTAATTATCTTAATATTTTCTTGAAATTAATCAAAAAAACAACACTTACCCCCTTATTTCCTATACAACATTAAAATAATTTCAAAAATAATTTCAAAAATGATTAATTTATATATATAATATATAATACATAATATAATATACTATACTATACTATACTATATACTTATAAATAAAAATAATAAAATACAAACAAAAATCTTCAGAAACTTTTATAAAACTTTCCATAAGAAACAATAGGGTCACACTTAATTAATAAATTAATATAGAAATAAAGGCAATTATTAATAAAAAACCCAAAACAAATTAATAAACACACTATTAAATTACAAAATAATACTTTACTACTAATTATTAATAAAAATATAAAGAAAAGTTTATAAACAATTTAAATCTAAACAATCTATGGATAAAAAACCTTTCAAAACATTATTAGGAAAACAAGTAGTAACGAAAGAAGGAAAGAAAATAGGTATAGTTAAAGATATAACATTCGAAACAAGAACAGGAGAATTAATTCATATAGTATTAAGAGATCTAACAATATATACATCAAATTTATCTTTAGAGAGAACAAAAGAAAAAGAGGCACTTATCCCATATAATTCAGTAATAGCAGTAGGAGATTTTATTGTTGTATCTGAAGAAGATTTATTATAAACCATATCTAAAATGAAAAATTTAAAATTAATAGGCTCAAGAATAACTAGAATTAATGCAGAAAGAAATGTAGATTTTACTGGAAAATTAGAAATAAAAACTAATATAAAAATTAATAAATTTCAAAAGATAGAAGATAGAAAAAATAGTATAAAAATACCATATGAATATGAGATAAATTATGGAGAATTAGGAAAAGTTAATATAAAAGGAGAATTATTTTTATCAGGAGATTCAAAAATAATAAAAGAATTAATGAAAATAACAAATAATAAAGAAAAAAACACTCCAGAATATTTAAAAATAACAAATTTAATAATACAAAAAGCAACAATAAAAGCTTTTGAATTAGAAGAGGAGTTAAATCTACCAATTCATATAAAATTACCAGAAATTAAGGCACAATCTTAATAATTTCTTTAAAAATTAAAAATATAATTTTTTTTAATACCAAAAACTAATATAATAAATATTTTACTTATAATTTTTATATAAAAATTAAATTACTATATAAAATAAAACTATATTTCAAAAAACAATTATAATTATAAAGATAATTAACTTAAATAACTCATGGATCCAATAAAAGAGGCATTTAATAATATAAAAAAAGATATATATTATTTAAAAGAACAAATAAATGATATAAAAATACAAATAAACCAAATTCAAACTACATCTAATCAATCAACACACCAACAGACAGATAATCAGACACTTCCAACACAAAATAACACTATACAACCCTTATATATACAAAATAATGATAGTTCCATAGGAAATGAAGGGGTTCCAACAAACACACCAACACACCAACAAACACACCAACAAACAAGAAATTCCGAATTTAAACAAGTTAATACTATATTAGAATCATTAGATAATATAAAAAAAGGTATTAGATTAAAATTTAAAAGATTAACATCTCAAGAAATGTTAGTTTTTAGTACATTATATACATTAGAAGAGCAAAACTACCAAGAAATAACATATCGAGCCCTTGCAAAACAACTCAACCTTAGCGAATCTTCTATTAGAGATTATATAAACAAACTCATAAAGAAGGGTATTCCACTGGAAAAAACAAAACAAAACAACAAAACCATAATATTAAATATATCAAAAGATCTAAAAAATATAACTACTTTAACCACAATTCAAGACTTAAGAGCAATATAATATTATATAACATAAGCCTATAAAACACTCCTAATAACACTTTATTCACACCAAGACTAATTATATCAAAACAATTATTAATTAAAAAATAACTTTAATTTAAAGTTTTTTTAATTAATAATTATTAATATAATAAAAACAATTACCGACGATAAAAATAAAATACATAAGAAATTTTCCAATAAAAACACTCTTTAATATAATTAATCGGTTAAACGAATAATTAATTAACTCACTTTTTCCCTTTATCTTCTCTTTAATTAAACCCTAAATCTCAGTTATTTAGGCTTGTTTTTTTTTAATATATTAACTATATTTTATCACAAATAAACCACTCACTTTCTTAATTTAAAGTTAAAAACTCACTTTTTATATAAAAAATCACTATTTTCTATAAAAAATCACTCCAAATAACTCTCACTTTTCGGGTTTTTATGATTTTTAGTACCTTTTACCTTAATTTTAACACTTTTTACTATAATAGCTCTTATATTATTAGGTATATATAGTCGTTTTTTACCATTTAACTCTAAAGATTCCATTATTAGATCACTATTTTTCTGCTTTATAGTATTTATTTGACCCCTAATAGTACTTTTATCTTTACCTAAAAGAGCAGCCAAATCCTCATAACTAAGCTTCATATCCGAATTAAGCATAGCCCACACAAGTGCCCTTTCCATTACAGTAAGATTATCTAAAACACCTGGTTGAACGGCTGTTTGAACAGGTGTTTGGACAACATTAAGTGATGATTGTTTAATAGATGATGTTTGTGTTTGTTTGGACGACCTCTTAGATAACTGCGGACCAAAGAAAGAAATAAAATCTTTTAACTCAATAATATCATCCTGTATAGTAGAAAGTTGATTTTTAATTTTCTCTATTTCACCACCATGAGAGACGTGTTTATCGTCGAGATGTGTAATCCATTTACCAACTTTATTAAAATCCTTTTTGACATGACTAAAAGAATCTTGAATATCTTCCCTTAATCTTTCAACTCTTTTTTTGTGTCCAAATAAACCCAACATCTTATTATAATTTAATCATCTTTCTTTATAAATCTTTCGTGTTGTTTGGACAACAAACACCATTTAACACCCATTTAAACACCAAAAACACTATATTTTAACATATAAACAACCATCTGTCCAATTATTAAACACCCACTTTTATAGACGGTAAACACAAAAATATACACATAAATAACCTAAAAAAACATAAACACCTGTCCAAGAGTAAAAACACCCCGTTTTAACACCCTCTAACACGTGGAATCTGTCCAAACAACACTCAAATCCAACCCAAATAAAGACACATAAAAACAATTATAAACTTCAAAATCCAAGTTAAAATATGCAGTTAAAAAAGAAGTTGATATATTCCACAATAATCTCTGCCGCGACATTAATAACCTCAATATTTATCCCAATAATTCCAACAAAAACCGCGCCAGGAGTTCCAAATCCAATTTACAAATGGACTCTTTCTTCCTTGAATCCAGATCAAATTAACACGCTAGGATCCATAAAAGAATACTTTGGATATACAACAGTTTTATCAGAAGCATACATTTTAACACTCTTAATCACATTCATTGTTTCAATGGTTTTTTTCCATTACACAACAAGGAAAAGAAATAAACATTAAGGAGGTAAATAAAAATGACTGAAAATAATTTAATAGGATTGGTTCTCTGGACAGTAGGAATAATTGTATCTCTAGCGGTTGGCTCAGGTATGATTGATAGCACATTAAACATCCCAGGAATACCAACAATCATAACAGTTGTAGCTGGATGGATAGTTGTAGTGGGCGCAATAGTAAGCGTAATTCTAGCAATATTCAACAAATAAATCCAAATATTTTTTCCTTATTTTTCGTCCAGGTTTTAATCTGGACAGTATTTTCCCCACTAAAACAACTCTTTAACTAAGTCAACCAAAGTGCACAATAACACTTTATTTTTTAAAAATCCAACCAATAAAAATCAATATTTACCCTTGTCAGCATCATCCATTACAGACAAAATCAACGCAATCATAAACATCACAAATCCAGGAAATCCAAACACTAACATGTTTCCCATAGCTTCCATAAAACCATAGTCAATAACACCATTTAACGGCAAAAAAATCATCATAACAAGAATACCCAAAATCCAACCCACACCAATATTCAAAACAACCAATAACCCCAGTTTCATAAAAAATACAATACAATACTATTCTTATACCTTTCCCTTAATTTCACTAAGTCAACCAAAGTGCACAATCCCAGATATGGAGACAGAATTTAGTAGCGCAAAGAAGCATCAATTAATCAAAAATCTCTAAAAATCCACACAAATCACCCAAATT
>Ga0008651_10000494_pt1 | contig 24557 bp, 30 predicted proteins | sample SaaInlV_200m_DNA_6_FD_59173 | JGI IMG/M metagenome (GOLD analysis project Ga0008651, IMG submission 59173) | Marine microbial communities from expanding oxygen minimum zones in the Saanich Inlet - SI037_S2LV_200m_DNA | ecosystem: Environmental > Aquatic > Marine > Intertidal zone ...
TAGTGGTTATTGCACCGGGTTGCTAACTCGGGCCCTTCGGGGCGCCTCGGTTCGACTCCGAGTGTGGGCGTTCAAAGATCACACAAATCTTTAAATAAAGAAATCTTCAAAAACAAACATGGAAAAAGAAATCGGGAAAATATCAAAAGGCGAATGGCAAGGAACAACGACAGATATCATAATAGGGCTCAGAGAATTCAACGGAAAAACCGGAGTTGACATCAGAGAATTTACACAAAGCGAACAATACACAGGCCCAACAAAAAAAGGCCTAAGAATTCCTGCAGACAAATTCGAAGATTTCAAATCAATGATTAATTCCATAGACACAAACGATCTAAAACCGCAATCCGCACCACAACCGCAGGCAGAACCAGCCGCAGCCGACGACGACAACTCAGGCATCGACGAATCCGGACTCATGTAATCTCGCAAACTTTTATAAACTTCTCAAACAAATTATAGATAGGTGATACTATGGTATGGTTAGAGGTCGAAACAAAAGTCAAGCTAGAAAATTCTCAGGTCGCAGCTCTCAGAAAAAAAATTAAATCAATAGCTAAGCTAAAGAAAAAGGGGACAAAGACAGATGACTATTTTGCAAACCAAAAAAAAGGCTTCCCAAAAAAAGCATTTAGAATCAGAGCAACAAAAGACCAACTCGAAGTCACATTCAAAAAATGGATCAAGCATCTCTGGACACCAGAAGTCGTCGTAAAAGAAGAATTTGAGTTCAGCCTAAAAGGAAAAGAAGAGGCAAAAGATCTCATAGCACTCTTCAAAGATCTCGGCTTCACAGAATGGGTAAAGAAAATAAAAAGGAATGAAACATATTCATACAATAAAAACAAAAGATTATCAATCGAAATAAACAACGTCAAACATCTCGGCTACTTCATGGAAATGGAATTCCTCTGCCAAGAATCCGAAGCAAAAAAAGGAATCAATTTAATCACAAAAGTTCTAAAAGAATTAGAAATCGATTTCAACCAAATCGACAATACCGGCTATACAAAAATGCTCTGGTACAAAGGAGCAACAGGCAAACACAAATTCATCGACAAAGAAACAGCTCTATAAAACATGGCAAAATACGTAATTAAAAAATCTAACAAGCTAGTTCCTAGCGACGCCATGAAAAAAATCGCTCACGTAAAAAATAAAAATATCTACAAACAAGCTGCAAAAAATCCAATCAAATTCTGGGAGAAACTCGCAACAGAGGGTTTAGATTGGGAAAAGAAATGGACAAAAGCCTACGAACAAAAACTCCCATATTTCAAATGGTTCAAGGGCGGAAAAATAAACTTCTCAAAAAATTGCCTCGATAGACACCTTGAAAACAAATCAGACAAAGTCGCAATAACATGGGTGCCAGAACCAACAAAAGAAAAAACAATCAAACTAACCTACAAAGAGCTTCATGAAAAAGTCTGCAAATTCGCAAACGTACTAAAGAAACATAAAATCAAAAAAGGAGATGTCGTATCAATCTACCTTCCAATGATCCCCGAAGCAATAATCGCAATGCTAGCCTGCACAAGAATCGGGGCAATTCATTCTGTCGTTTTCTCAGCATTCTCAGCTGATGCACTAAAGGCAAGAATCCAAGATGGAAAAGCAAAAATTCTAATCACTGCTGACGGCTATTATCGACGAGGCGAAAAAGAAGATCTGTTAACAAAAGCAAGGCGAGCAGTCAAATCAACAACTGTCAACAAAGTTATAATAGTTCCAAGGTTAAGAAAGAAAATCCCCACAGGAAGGAAATTCCTAAACTTCAACAAAGAACTAGAATCAGCAGAACCAAATTGCGAGCCAACAATAGTCAATTCAGAAGATACCATGTTCATCCTATACACATCTGGAACAACAGGCAAACCAAAAGGAGTAGTCCACGATACTGGAGGCTACGCAACTCAGGCATACTGGACAGCAAAATGGAATTTCAATTTACACGACGACGATGTAATGTGGTGCACTGCCGATGTCGGATGGGTAACAGGACACACCTACGCATTCTACGGACCACTGCTAAACGGAGCAACAACCCTAATCTACGAAGGCTCCCCAGATTTCCCAAACCCAGGACGATGGTGGAAAATAATCCAAGACAACAAAGTCACAGTCTTCTACACCGCACCAACAGCAATTAGAATGTTTCAAAAATTCGATCCAAAATATATCAAAAAACACAATCTCAAATCTCTAAGAATTCTAGGATCTGTCGGTGAGCCAATCGATGAAGACGCATGGAAATGGTACTTCAAAACAATCGGCGGCTCACGATGCCCAATCATCGACACATGGTGGCAAACAGAAACCGGCGGAACCCTGATTAACGCCCTCCCTGGAATCGGACCATTCGTCCCAAAAGTTTCGGGCCAACCATTCCCCGGAACAAATCTAATCATTGTTGATGAGAAAGGAAAACAAATCAAAAAGAAAAATGTAGTAGGAAATCTGGTCCAGGTACCACCATTAGCTCCCGGAATGCTTCACGGAGTTTGGAAAAATCCCAAAAAATACAAAGACACCTACTGGTCGAGATTCAAAAAATATTACGACACCAGCGACGGAGCATTCCTAACAAACGGCGGACTAATTAGAATAACAGGACGAACTGATGACGTTATGAAAGTTGCAGGTCACAGAATGACAACAGCCGAATTAGAAAATGCAATCACAGATCACCAAGCAATAAACGAAACCGCAGTCGTCCCAATTCCACACGAAGTCAAAGGCGAAGTCCCAGTAGCTTTCGTAATACTAAAACATAAAATCAAAGATCAAGAAAAATTCGAAAAAGAAATCAAAAAACTAACGGACGATAAAATCGGCCCAACAGCAAGGCCAGCAAAGATCTACATCGTCGAAGCACTTCCAAAAACTCGTTCAGGAAAAATCATGCGAAGAATCTTAAAAGCCCTACTGATCGACGAAGAACCAAAGGGACTTTCAACATTACTTAATCCCAAATCCGTCGACGCAATAAAAAAAATAATCAAAACTAAAAAATGAGACTAAACATTATTATCGGCGGCAAGGCAGGACAAGGCATCAACAAAGTCTCACAAATCGTCGCAAACGTTCTCTCCGAATTCGGCTACTTCACGTTCAACTACCGAGACTACCAATCGTTAATTCGAGGCGGCCACAACTTCAACGTCCTCTCAATATCAGATACACCAATCGAAAGCCACGAATCGAAAGCCGACATTTTAGTGGCACTCGACGACAGAACAATACAAACTCACAAACAAGCCCTCAAAAAAAACGGCGTCACAATTCTCGGCGACCAATTTAAAGACTTGGGACGAAACTTGAATATCGCACTATCCGGAGCTCTAATAAAAATCCTCGGAATTCCAATTCAAGAACTCGAAAAAGAAATCAAATCCCAATTCAAAGAACACACCGAGGCAATTGCAGCAGCAAAACAAGGATTCGAATCTCAGAAAAAAATCTCAGATCTAAAAAAACTAGATAACAAAATATCAATCTCATCCGGAAGCAAAGCAGTCGCAGAAGGCGCAAGAAACTCAGGACTAGATTTATACATCGCCTACCCAATGACACCAGCGACAAACGCAATGCACGAACTCGCAAAAAACCAAATCGAAAATAACCTAATGATGTTCCAAGCAGAAAGTGAAATCTCAGCAATAAGCATGTCCCTCGGAGCCTCATTTGCAGGAGCAAAAACAATGACTGGAACATCAGGCGGCGGGTTCGACCTCATGTCAGAATCACTATCCCTCCAAGGCCAATCCGAAATCCCACTAACAGTCTACCTCGCATCAAGAGTCGGGCCAGCAACAGGAGTCCCAACTTACACCGCACAATCAGATCTCGATATTGCACTCCGAGCAGGGCACGGCGAATTCCCAAGGATAGTAGTCGCACCATCCAACCCAACAGAAACAATCGAAAAAACATCCGAAGCATTATACCTCGCTGAAAAATTCAAAACCCTTTCAATATTATTATCAGATAAACACCTAGCAGAGTCGGAATTCTCAACAACAGAACAACCAGCAAAAACTCCAAAATTCAAAATAGATAGAAAGGTCCCCGGACAAACAATCATAAAAGCCTCCTCGTACGAAGTCGACAAATTCGGAAACTCCACAGAATCCTACACATTAACTGAAGACAACACAAACAAACGAATCGACAAATATAAACAAGCAAAAAAGTTCATAGAAAAAAATTACGACATGATAAAAATCCACGGCGATAAAAACTCAAAAAATCTAATCATAGGCTGGGGCTCAACAACAGGCGCTATCAAAGACGCAATCAAAGACCTCGATACCAAATTCTTACAAGTCTTATATTGCAAACCACTCTCACCTCAAATTAAAAAAGAACTACAAAAAGCAGACAAAGTAATCCTAGTCGAATGTAATGTAACAGGGCAACTAGGCCGACTCATCCGAGAAAAAACCGGAATCAAAATAGAAAACAGACTCCTAAAATACAACGGCCGCCCATTCCACTCCGACGAACTAAAAAAATATTTGGAGGAAATATTATGAAAATAATAAAAGCAACTAAAAGAGATTCAAATGAAATTTCCAAAATATTCCTCGAAGAATCAAACAAGAAGCCATACTCTCAAAATTACAGCCCCAAAACAATAAAGTCAAGAGTCAAAGATATGCTTAATTTTGGAAGCATTTATTTAGCAATCACAGACAAAGAAATAACTGGATTTATTGCAATTGCAGGAGAGGGTAAATCAAATATTTATATAGATGAATTTTGGATAAAGAAAAGGTATCAACGAAAAGGTACTGGCACAGAGATGCTAAAATTCGTACAAAATAAATACAAGAAAAAAGGAGCTAAATCAATTAGTGTAATGACGTCTAAAAAAGCAAAGGCTTTTAGATTTTATAAAAAAATTGGCTTCCAGAAGAATAATGATGAAATAATCTTGAATAAAAAACTAAAATGACAAACCTAAAAACAAACTCAGAAATAACATGGTGCCCTGGCTGCCCAAACCACATGATACTAGAAGCAGTCAAGCAAACAATAACAAGATCAAAAATAGATCAAAAACAATTTGCAATCACAACGGACATCGGGTGCCACGCAAAAATGTTCGACTACCTAAACCTCTCAGGAATCTACTGCCTCCACGGAAGAGCAATCCCAACAGCAATCGGAATGAAACTCGGAAACCCAAATCTAAAAGTCCTAGCATTCGCCGGCGACGGAGCAGCATATGCAGAAGGAATCGCACACTTCATTCACGCTTTCAAATACAACGCCGACATGACCCTAATTCTCCACGACAACCAATCATTCTCCTTAACAACAGGCCAACCAACACCAACATCCCAACAAGGCTACGAATCAAAAGCATCCCCACTAGGAACCCAAGACAAACCATTCAACCCAATCAAATTAGCTTTGGCATCAAACGCAACTTTCATAGCAAGAACAAACGCGAAAGACATCCCACACATGATATCAACATTCTCAAAAGCAATCGCGCACAAAGGTTTCTCGTTCGTCGAAGTCATCCAAGACTGCCTAATCTTCAACCTTGACGCGAATAACAAAGACAAACTAATGTACAAAATAAAAGATAACTCCGACAAAAAAATCGCAGAAAAACTAGCAGACCAATTCAACTACAACTCGAAATCAGGAAAAATCCCATTAGGCATAATCTACAAATCAGATGAAAAATCTCTAGCAGAAAAATGGCCGCAACTCAAAAAACTTCTAAATAGCAAAACAAACTGGCAACAAAAATGAAAAACGACATCACTCAAATAGAAAAACTTCTCCAAGACAAAAACCAACTGGCAATCGCACTAGTCGCACCATCATTCGTCACAGATTTCAAATATCCATCACTAATCTACCGCCTGAAAAAACTCGGCTTCGATAAAGTAACAGAAGTAACATTCGGCGCAAAAATGATCAACCGAGATTATCACAAAATTCTCAAAACATCAAAAGGCCTAATGATATCATCACCATGTCCAGGAATCGTCACAACAATAACAAACAAATTCCCAAAACTAAAATCAAAACTAATCAAAGTCGACAGCCCAGTCGTAGCAATGGCAAAAATATGCAAAAAACATTTCCCAAATCACAAAACAATTTTCATCTCACCATGCGATTTCAAAAAAGTCGAAACCGAATCCTGCAAAACCTTAGACCACATAATCGACTACGACCAACTAAAACTCCTCTTCCAAAAAAACAAAATAGGCAGACCAATCTTCAAAAGAAAATCCGACTGGCTCTTCGACAAATTTTACAACGACTACACAAAGATATATCCACTATCAGGCGGCCTAGCACAAACCGCACACCTAAAAGGCACCCTCAAAGAAGATGAAGTCGCAGTAATAGACGGCATAAACAAAGTAATAAAATTCTTAGAAAACCCAGATCCAAAAATCAAATTCCTCGATTGCCTCTTCTGCGACGGCGGATGCATCGGCGGCCCACACACATCAAAAAAATTAACAATCCCACAAAAATACAACAAAGTAATACGCTACCTAAAAAAATCGAAAAAACAAGATATTCCCGAAGACCGGAAGGGATTAATCAACATAGCAAAAGGACTAAAATTTACAAAGTAATCATTTCTTAGCCCAACTATAAATTCCGCCGATCAACAAACCAACAATCGTCAAACCCAATCCAGCAATAACCAATACTGGCTGGACCTCTCCAACAACTAAAAGATAATAACTAAGCAAACCAATAATCCCAACCAACCCAACAAAGAATCCACTAACCAAGGTTGAACTCTTAATATTCTTCCTAGCCCACGTCGCGATGACACAAACAGCCAGAACAATAATAAATGACACAAAAATATACGTACTAACAACCAAGTCCTGCATCACAATAGCCAAGATAGTAGCAAGAACAGCAAGACCAAAAATAACCTTCCGAATATTCCTAACAGTTTTTTTCTTATCCCAATCAAACCAATCCTGCACAACCGCCGAAGCCCCCGTAAAAATATAAGTGTCAATCGAACTCATCACCGCCGCAAATAACAAAACAACAGCCAAACCCAACAGCCCAACAGGCAACAAATTAGCAAACCCATATATCAACGCCAAATCCGGATCAATCCCAGGAAACTGACCCTTAACAGTCAAAGCAACAAGAGCAAGCAAGAACCCAAATATAGCATAAACAACAAGCGAAGACAAAATACCGTTCCTCAAAGCTTTCTTATTTTTAGCAGAATAAACCCTCTGCCACATATCCGCCGCAGCAAAAGGATAAAACAAACCAATAATAAAAAACCCAATTATCGTTCCAATATCAGCCCGAAACACATTCCATTCAGAAACAGGAACAAGAGATCCTTGAAACAATATCAAAGCCAAAACAGCCAGAATAAAAATCATCGCAAGATATTGCAAAATATCAGTCTTCGCCACAGCCTTAAATCCACCCATCAAAAGATAAATCAAAACGACAAACATCATAATCACAGCACAAATCCAAAACGGCCAGGCAGTAAAAAACACAAAAATCTTCGTTCCAGCAATCAAATTCATAACCAAATAACCAACCATCACAACAATAGTAATCAACGAAGCAAAACCCGCAGCCTTCTTTCCATAATTATATTTAAAATAATCAGCAAGAGTATAATATCTCCCAGCAGATTCATCTTTCAACTTCATCGCAAAAGGAAGAAAAATCAACATCCCAATAACCATCCCAATAAAATACCAAATCGCAGAAATCCCCCACAAAAAAACAAGCGCAGTAAAAATCATCATGACACTTCCAGTCTTACTGGCATTCGTAGTCATCATGGTCGACCAACCACCAAGCCCACGCTTAGCAATCAAAAATTCTTCATCATCCTTCTTCCGCGAAGTAAAATATCCAATCAGAATCAATACCAAAAAATACAAACCTACCAGTACAAAGTCAAGGCCAGACAAACTCATCATTTTACTTTCTCCATAATAAAAAACCCAAAAATCTCCTTATACAATTTATAGCGACAATTGTCGTGTCTTACACGTAAAAACCCAGAATAAAATCAAAGCTCTCTATACACTTCCGGCAAAATCTTTCCCTCTGCCTTCTTCAAATGAGCCTGATAAGTCGAATAAGAAATCCCCATAATCTCAGCAAGCTTCTCCATCTTCACCTTCTTAGGATAATCATAATACCCATTCTTAATCGCAATCCCCATCGCCTTCTTCTGCAAATCAGTCAAATCCGGAAGCAACTTCGTAAACGAAATATTCGAAACTTTCTCCTGCCTAAACTTTATCACCTTCGCACCCAAATACTTTTCAGCAACCTCCAAAACATCTTCCAAAAGTTTCCTCTCAAAACTAGCAAAACTCCAAACATGTTTTTTCTCCCCGGGATGAATAATAATCGGACTAATCTGAATAACCTTCGGATGCCAAAAAACCTCAGTAAAAAGCGGCTCCCTCAAAACACCAATCACAAAATCCCCACTCTGCTCATAATTAATTATCCAATCCTGCTTCTTCGCATCACGAATAAACGCCCTTTTATTTTTCTCATCCCCAAACAAAAACCCCGTCCCAGTAACATAAACATCACCTTTATCCTTATAATGAGAAAGAACATAACTCGCAACCGAAATATTATGCTTCATAGCCAAACTCCCAAACGGCTGCTTCGCGGACTCAACATTCAATTTCAAAACCCACATGATAACACGACAATAATCGTGTTTAAATAATTACCTAAACAAGCCCCAACTTCCCCGCGTTCTCCCAAATCTTATCAGCAACTTCCTTCTCACTAATTCCCTTAATCCGAGCAATCTCTCCAATAGTCACAGCAACATTAGCCGACTCATTTCTCTCGCCAACAACAGGCGACAAAAACGGCGAATCAGTCTCAGTCAACAACTGCTCAATCGGAACTATCTCAACCATCATCTGAAAATTCTGCCACCTCTTAATCGCAGGCGCCACACTAAAAAACCAACCATTCTCAACACCCCTCTTAATCAAACTCTTCTTCCCGCAAAAACAATGTATCACTATGCCGACCTTGTCCGCATCAGCGGATGCCTTCTGGGCAGGAGGTACACCCTTGGGTGCTGCAAAACCCATCTCCTCCAAAATCTCAAAACACCTAAGCTCAGCCCCCCTCGAATGAATCACAACCGGCTTATCAATCTTCTTCGCCAACTTCAAAACTTTCCTAAAAACTTCCTCCTGCGCAACCTTCATTTCATCAGTCGTATTCTCAACAACCTTAAAATCCAAACCAATCTCGCCAATCGCAACACAATCATCCGCATGCTCCTCAATCCACTTAAGCTCATCATCAACATCATAAGCCTCAATTCCCCTTAGATACCCATCTTTGCCCTCCTCAGAGGGTACTTGCGGAGGCGCGCCAAAATCACTAAACCTATCAGCAATCGCATCAATCGGATACATCCCAAAACTCGCCCTAAAAATATCGTACTTCTCACTCAACTCCAAAACCTTCCGATTCGTCTCGGGATTCACACCAGAATTCACAACAACCTTAACCCCAGCCTTCTCAGCCCGATCAACAACCGCATCCAAACCCTCCTCAGACTTCTCCCCTTCCAAATGCGCATGAACATCAATCAATTTCATAAATAACAAAACAATTCACCAATTAAAAACTTAACTTTCAAACTACAAAGAATCAAAATATTCTCTCAAGGGCTCAAGCGCAATCTTCGACCACTCTTCAACAACAGAATCCGGAGAACCACAAACCTCTTCCAACTCTTCCATCGTCATAAACCTCCCATCATCGGCCTCCAAATCCTTCGGCCTCACAATCACAGAATCCGTCTCCACGATATACAAAACCCCAAAATGAACTTTCCCAACATCATTCGAATCATCATTGATATATCCTAGAACCCTCGGACTCACGCCCCCATCCATCTCAATTTCTTCCTCAATTTCCCTCAAAACACTTCCATGAATCGGATTCTCCACATCCACCTCCTCAATATGTCCACCAACTCCCCATGACCACTTACCCTGAAGCCGCTTCTCATGATAATTCTCACCCTTAACAGACCTCCGATAAACAAAAACTTTCCTCAACGCCGGATTAACAATAATCGCATAACCTATCGGCTGCTTGTGCGTCGGATCACACTCCGCAATTCCCCTCTTCAAATACTTACAATTCTCCAAAATCCTTAACTCAAAATCAATATGAGTCCAAACCTTAAACCCCTCAAAAAAATCTTCTCCAAAAAGCGCCTCACGATCAATCACCATTATTTTCTGTTCAGGATCCATACAAACAAAACTCACTCACATTTTATAAAGATTTAGATAATCTACCGTCGAATTTCCTTACCATCAACAACCAACGTCGAAGGCCGCCCATCCAACTCACCAACACCAATCACGATATCAACCTTATCAATCAGGTCATGATCAATATCACTAATCTTCACCGCAAAGGGCTCTCCCGCAAAATTAACTGAAGTCGTAATAAACGGAACCTCCGCCTTCTCAACCAACTCAGTAAACTCACAATCTGGAATCCTAACGCCCAAAGAATCATTCGAAGAAATATCCTTCAAAAACTCCGGGTCCTTCTTCTTCAAAATCAAAGTAAACGGCCCAGGCAAATATTTTTCCAACAACTCATCATCTACAACACAATGCTCCTTAATCCAATCAACCGACGGCGCAACCACACTCATCGGCTTATCCTTATCTCTATACTTAAGATTCTTAATCATCTCAACAGATTCCAAATTCGTCGCGTCACAACCCAAGCCATAAATAGTATCGGTCGGGTAGATAAAAACCGCCCCATGCTTGATATCATCAACAAAATCCATCAAGTTTAATAATACTCCAACCTTAAAAAACTTATGATAGAATATTTAACTCTAATCCTAGCAATCCCACTCGGCCTCGCGCTAGCAAACATAACCAAAGATGAAAAACAAATTTATTCCAAACCCCCCTACTTCCCAGTCATCCTCTGGGTCCTGGCAATCGCCGCAGCAATATTATTTTCCCTAAACAAAACCGTCGCCCTAACGCTAACATTCATTTTTATCACAACACTCGTCTGGCAAAAAGCATAATCTTAAAACACTAAATCTACTCCTTAAATCATGAAACAAAAATTTTGTCCAAAATGCAAATCAACAAACATAGAACTAGATCCGACAGCAATGCAAGCGGCAACGGCAGTCCCACAAACGCATAAATGTCAAAAATGCGGATTCGAATCAATCGCATTTCCGGAGAAAAAAGAATGACACTAAACCTAATCGGAACAGGACTAAACGCAAGCTCAATATCAGTCGCAGCCCTCGAAGCAATCAAATCCTCCGACAAAGTCTACCTGGAAAACTACACTGTAAATTTCCCCTACCAAATCAAAGACCTAGAAAAATCCTACGGCGTAAAAATCATAGAACTCGAAAGATCAAAAGTAGAAGACGAATCAATCCTTAAAGAAGCAAAAGAAAAAAACATATCACTCCTAGTCTACGGAGACTCACTATCAGCAACAACCCACATCCAACTAATCCTCGAAGCAAAAAAGCAAAAAATCCCACACAAAGTTTTCCACAACGCATCAATCATGACCGCCATCGCAGAAACAGGATTACAACTTTACAAATTCGGGAAAACAGCCTCGATGCCAAACTGGGCAGAACACACAAACAAGCCAACATCATTCGCAAACTATATCAAAGAAAACCAATCCATCAAAGCACACACCTTAATCTTAACAGACATCGGACTAGAAATAAAAGAGGCGATCGAACAACTCCAAGAAGCAACAAAGGATCTTCCAGATAAAATTATAGCAATTTCAAATGCTGGAACACCAAATCAGAAAATATTCCATGACACACCAGACAATCTCAAAAACGAAAAAGTTAAAATGCCATTTGCATTAATAATTCCAACAGAACTCCACTTCATAGAAGAGGAAGCAATACAAGAGATGACAAAATGATAAACTCAATCATAACAATAATATTGGCAATAATCATATTCTGGCTTCTAAGCGCCATCATAGTCCCGTTATTAACAATCCCCAACTTCACAGAATTCAAAGGGAAAGTCCAAAGAACAAAAAAAATAAAGACACTAGCAAACAAACTAAAAGCTAAATCAAAAAAACAAACTCTAGAAAACGTATTTAAATTTGTAACAAAAAAATACACCAGCTACGAAGACCAGATGCAACTAGCGATAGTCCCAAAATGGTTCTATAACAATCCAGAAAAACTTCTCAAAAAATCCCAGTTCCTACCATGTTGCGTACAAAACCTAATTGTCAGAACCATACTTGTCAATACCGGACAATTCAAAAACTCCGACATAAAATCAATGGCTATGATAACAAAAAAAATCACCGCCCACCAATATCTAACCGTAAAGATTGACAACCAGAAATACAAAGTCGACGCATATTTCAGAATCCTAAAAAAGATTTGACTCCACTAGTCACATTTAAAAATTAAACAACCATCATCATATCATGGCAGACATTAAAGACATCGAGAAAGAAATCCTAACATTTTGGAAAAAGAATAAGACATTTGAAAAATCACTAAAAAAAACTAAAAAAGGAAAACCCTATATTTTCTACGACGGACCACCATTCGCAACAGGATTACCACACTACGGACACCTTCTGGTTTCAACAATAAAAGACGTGTTCCCAAGATTCTTCACAATGCAAGGTCGATACGTAAAACGAAACTGGGGCTGGGATTGCCACGGACTACCAATCGAAAACATCGCAGAAAAAGATCTGGGCATAAACTCAAAAGACGAAATCGAAAAAATGGGTATAAAAAAATTCAATGCTCATTGCAGAAGCAAAGTAATGACCTATGCAAACGAATGGGAATCATACATCGACAGAATCGGACGATGGGTCGACTTCAAACAAGGCTACAAAACAATGGACACAAACTACATCGAATCAGTCTGGTGGGCATTCAAACAGCTCTACGAAAAAGGTTACTTATACGAAGGCGAAAAAATCCTAATGTACTGTCCCAGATGTTCAACCCCTCTAGCAAAATCCGAAATCTCCATGGACAACTCATACAAAATCGTAAAAGACCTAACAGTAACAGTAAAATTCAAAATGCTCGACGAAGAAAACACATACGCAATCGCATGGACAACAACACCATGGACGCTTCCTAGCAACTTAGCACTAACAGTAAACCCAAAACTAACATACGCCTTCGCAAAAGACAAGTCCGACGGCAACACATACGTCCTAGCAAAAGAACTACTCCACACATTCTACAAATCCGAAAACGAATACACAATCACAAAAGAAGTAAAAGGAAAAGAACTCGAGGGCAGAAAATACGAACCACTCTACCCCTACTTCAAAGACAATCCAAATTCATTTCAATTCATCTTAGGAGATTTCGTAACAGCCGAAGACGGAACAGGAATTGTTCACACCGCACCAGCATTCGGAGAAGAAGATAATGCCGTATGCAGAAAATACAAAATCCCAATGGTACAACCTGTAGACGAAAGCGGGAAATTCACAAAAGAAGTAACAGACTACGCCGGAAAATTCATACACGACATAAACGACCAAATCGCAATCGACTTAAAAAAATCAGGCCAAGCAATCATGACAAGAAAAATGGACCACGAATATCCATTCTGCTACCGATGCGACACAAAATTAATGTACCGAGCACTCCCTGCCTGGTTCGTCGACATCCAAAAAGTAAAGGCCAAACTTCTAAAACTAAACCTCAAAATAAACTGGTTCCCAGACTACCTCAAAGAAGGCCGAATGCAACATAACATCTCAACCGCACCAGACTGGAACATTACGCGAAACAGATACTGGGCAACAGCAATCCCAATCTGGAAATCCGCATCAGGTAAAATAAAAGTCGTCGGCTCAATCGAAGAACTAGAAAAATTAAGCAAACAAAAAATCACAGACCTCCACAAAGATTGCCTCGATCCAGTAAAATTCAAAATCGACGGGGAAGAATATACAAGAATCCCTGAAGTCTTAGATTGCTGGTTCGAATCAGGCTCGATGACATTCGCACAGTTCCATTACCCATTCGAAAACAAAGATTACTTCGATAAGCATTTCCCAGCACAATTCGTCACAGAATACATCGGCCAAACACGAGCATGGTTCTATTACATGATGTCATTATCCGCAATCCTCTTCGACAAAATCCCATTCGAAAACGTCTTAACAACCGGAACTATAATGGCAGAAGATGGACAAAAAATGTCAAAATCACTAAAGAATTACCCAGACCCATTAGAAGTCGTCGACAAATACGGAGCAGACACACTAAGATTCTACTTATTACAATCTCCAGTAATGAGCGCAGAGAACACAAATTTCTCAGAAAAGGGGTTAGTTGAAACCTACAAAAAAATCACAGTCCTCCTATACAACGTCTCAAACTTCTATCAAGACTACCAGCAAAAAGGCGACGAAGATTACAAAAAATCAAACAACATAATGGACAAATGGATAATCTCACGAACCGAAGATCTAAATCAAGTGATCCAAAAAAATCTAGAAGAATACAACACCGTAAAGGCATGCGCCTTCGCAAAAAAATACATCGACGATTTGTCAACATGGTACGTCAGAAATTCACGAGACCGATTCAACGACAATGATACCACCGCAAGAAAAACACTAAGATATGTCCTAGAAAAACTAACAAAAACCCTAGCCCCACTAATTCCATTCGTCACAGAAAAAATCTACCAAGACATGAACGGGAAAACAAAATCAGTTCACCTAGAAGACTATCCAAAAGCAAATACAAAAGCAATCGACGAAAAACTAACAGGACAAATGTTAGCAACAAGAAACATAGTTTCAAGCGCACTAAAAGAAAGAGACCGGGCACACATTGGAATTAAATGGCCACTCGCAAAAGCAACAGTTTTAGGGGATATGTTCAAAGTAAAAGAAGAGCTCCAAGATATTATAAAAGAAGAACTTAATATAAAGAAACTAGAATACAAACCACATTCAGAACAATCCATCCACCCAACGGTAATCTTAGACACAACCCAAACTCCAGAACTAGAAGCCGAGGGTTTCGCAAGAGAAATCTCAAGGAAAGTTCAAGCAACACGAAAGAAAGCAGGCCTAGTAAAATCAGACTCAATCGAATTAGAAATATCAGGAGACATAAAAGAGAAACTGGACTCTCAATTAGACTTCATCAAAGAAAGAGTCGGCGCAAAACAAATATCACTAGACAAATCTGGCAAAAACTTTAGTCACTCTGAAGAGGGAAAAATCAAAGACAAATCATTCTTTATACAATTCAATAAAATCTAATCACCGTCGATAAAACCTGTTTTCACCCCTCAATACCCAGACAACTCAAAGAAACATTTAAATACTAAATCTAACTAGAACAACTATGATAGTCAAAGAGGAATTTTTAAGTCGGCTCCGAAAAATATTCGATTTAAATCTTTATGAAGTAAAAGTATGGACAGCTTTACTCTCGAGGGGAACTTCAACAGCAGGTGAATTATCATCAATCTCCGACGTCCCAAGATCACGAACATACGACATCTTAGAATCCCTAGAAAAGAAAGGCTTCATCGTTATGAAATTAGGAAAACCAATCAAGTTCGTAGCACTAAAACCAGAAGAAGTAATCGAACGAGTAAAGAAAAATCTTCTAACTAACGCAAAAGAAAAATCCAAACGATTAGAAAAGCTAAAGGGGGACGACGTACTAGAAGAACTAAGCGGACTATTCTCAGACGGAATCAAATACATCGAACCAACAGATCTATCTGGCGCACTAAAAGGTCGACAAAACATTTACAATCATCTTGACATGCTAGTCAGAGAAGCACAAAAAACAATCACACTAGTAACAACAGCAGATGGACTAAGCAGAAAGCTAGAAGTTCTATTACCATCTCTAGAAAAAGCAAAGAAAAGAGGAGTAATAATTAGAATCGCAGCACCAATAACTCCAGAAAACAAACAGGTAGCATCCGACTTCGCAAAAGTAGCAGAAGTAAGAGATGTTAAAGATCTACGAGCAAGGTTTATGTTAATCGATAGCGAACAACTAATGTTCATGCTTCTAAACGACGAAGAAGTCCACCCAACATACGACGTAGGTGTCTGGTTAAACACAGAATTCTTCGCACAAGCACTAGAAAGTCTTTTCGAAATCGCTTGGAAAAACTTCAAACCAGTTAAGTAAAAATTATTCTAATTCTGAGAATGACCATTAAGACAACCCATAACAAGAGCTCCATTCTCAGCATCAATTAAGGCATCGGTATAATGTATCTGCGCAAAAAGAGTTTCGCGTTTAATCCCTATTTCTTTTGGGCTCAAACACCTATCCCAAAAACCCTCTGAATACCTCCACCCTCGACAATCCTCATCTAAAGATACCAACCCCAATAACTCATGATTTGGATACTTCTTACGTAAAGCAACATATGCATCTACCATCATTTCTCCTACCACCTGACGATCCTCAGTACAATCTGCCATAATATAATCCACAACTAATCCTTTTTAAAAATTTATATCCTCAATTACATCTCTTCAACAACTTCAATTCCCAACAAATCTAATCCACTCTTTAAAACATCCCTAAACTTCTTCACAAGCGCCAACCTAAATCCTTCCTCAACAGAACCCAAAACAGGACACGCATGATAAAACTCATTAAACATCTGCGCCAACTCATAACAATAATTAGCAATCAAATTCGGAGCAAGCGAATCATAAGCCTTCGCAACAACATCCCCAAACGAATCAATCTTCTTCAATAACTTAATCTCCTCGCTCTTCAAATCCAAAATCTTAACCTTCTTCTTGCTCTTAACTTTCCGAACAATCGACGAAGCTCGAGCGTACGAATACAACAAATAAGGACCAGTATCTCCCTCAAAAGCAACCGCAGCATTCGGATCAAAAATTATATTCTTCTTCGGGTCCTGTTTCAACATAGAATATTTTATAGAAGCAATCGCAATCTTAAGCGCCTTCTCATCCAATTTCTTCCCAGGATTTTCACCCCTGTCTTTCAAACGACCAGAAGCAACATCCTTAACATTTTTCAAAAAATCACTATACAAAACATTATTCCCAGTCCTAGAACTCATCTTACCCTCAGGAAATCGAACCATTCCAAACGGCAAAACCCCATAACTCGCCGCTTCCTTCTTCAACCCCATCAACTCCAAAGTTTTAACCAACTGCTCAAAATGCATCTTCTGCTCGTTCCCAACAGTAACCAAATAATTATCACTCTTAAATTCCTTGAACTTCTTCAAAGCAAGAACAATATCCTTCGCCGAATACAAAACAGTCCCATCCCTTCTAAGCAAAACCCAAACCCCCAAGTTATATTTCTTCAAATCCATAAACACAGCATCATCCTTCTTCGCAATTTTTTTATCCAGCAAATCAAGCGCCTTATCTCTAGCATCAGCTTCAAACTCGCCCTCAAACAAACCTACATCAAAATGCGCACCAAGCTCTGAATAAATCCTATCCCAAGACTTTATCGACGCCGCTCGAGTCTTCTTCCACAAATCACTAATCTCCTTATCGCTCTTATCTTCAATCTTCTGATTAATCTCATCAACCTCCTCCTGCAACTTCTCATTCTTCGCCAACCTCTTCACCGCATCAACATAAATCCCAGCAATCCAAGATTCATCATCACTCAACTTTTCCTTCGCATGATATTTCTTATAACACCAAATCCATTTAGCAATATGCATCCCAGTATCTCCACTATAATTCATCTGAACAACTTTCTCTCCAGAAGCTCTAAAAATTCTAGCCAAACTCTCCCCAAGAGAAGTCCCACGAATATGCCCAACATGAAACGCTTTATGTGTGTTCGGCTGCGAATATTCAACCAACCGAGTTTTCCCCTTCCCTTTAACAATTTTCCCTCCATCCTTCAAAACCCTCTCAGCCAAAATCTTCTTATCAACAAAAAAATTCACATAAGCCCCCTTAAAATCCACATTAGAAATATCCGTCTTCTTCAAATCCTTCCGCAACTTCTCAGCCAACTCCTCAGCAATCAACATCGGATTCTTCTTCAACTTCTTCGATAAAACAAAACACGGAAACGCAAAATCCCCCATCTCATCCTTCGGCGGAATCTCAACTAGTCTCTCGACTTCACCAACTTTCAAACCAGTCTCATTCGAAACCAACTTAACAATAATATCTTTCATAAAACCAGAAACCAAAACCATTATAAAAACATTCGCCCTTAACAAATCATGGCAACACCCTGGCTAATAATCACAATCGCCGCACTAATAGTAATTCTCGGCATCGTCGCAATCTTCAACAAAAAGAAAAGCAAAACCCCAACCGACTACAAAACACTTTTCACAATCGGACTCGTCTGGCTTCCTTTCGGTATAATCATGAGATTCTTTGGCGGCGCATCAAATTCAATCGGAACAATTTTCGCAATTCTCGGATTCTTCTATTTGGTCATCGGAATCGCGAACAAAAACAAATGGAAAAAACGAAAAGTAACAACTAAAGAACAAAAAAGAATGTTATGGTTCACAATCGCAGGACTAATCCTTTTCATCATCCTCGGTATCATATACATCATACTTAAAACAAAATGTTAAACATCGAAGCAATAATCTGGTACATATTCTTACTAGACAGCGTTGGCGCAAACATCATGGCATGGATCTTCCCAAAATGGGCAAAGAAAAATCTAAAAAAATTCTGGAAACACATCCCTGTCACAAAAGCTTGGGCAGCACTCTACCTAGCGCTAATCCTATGGGTCGGCTGCACATTATACAGACTAGGAATCTTACCATATTAAAATGAGCGAAGAAATAAAAAGACGAGAAACGAAATCCGAACTTGCCGAATCATTAATCGGAATGGCCATACTTATAGGTGCTGCCGCAACAACTGTATATTTCGCAGCAACACAATACATCGCACAATCAGATCCACTCGCATACCTTCCATTCGCTCAATAACTACTTCTTAAAAATCAACAAACTTATCGCAAATCCAACAATAACCCTAGGCAACTCAACAAAAACAGTCCACCCAAAAACACCCAAGGGAACATTGTGCGGCACAACCCCAAACCTCTCAAACAAAGCCATCGTCAACGTAAGATAAATCGCCCAATAAACAATCATTCCAATAATATTACCCCAACCAACTTTTTTCTTCACCATCCTAGAATAACTAACAATTCAAACTATAAAAACTTTTAGAAAACAGCCCACTTTCCCTTAGCCTTCTGCTCCCTATCCTTAACCGACCCCAACTTATTAATCCGCGGCCGCCCACTATCCTTATCCTTCCTCAAAGTAATATCTAAACTCTCAAGCAACGAAGAAATCCCAGTCTCAAAATCAACAATAGAAGAAGCCTCCCCACGAACTCCACTCTCTCCCCAAAAATTAATAATAGAATCTGCCAAATACGAAACAAGAAGCAAATCATGGTCAACTACAAACGCAGTCTTTTCCCTCTCAATCATAATTTCCTTAATCGCCTTCGCCACAACAATCCTTTCCTCAACATCCAAATAAGCAGACGGCTCATCAATCAAATAAACATCAGCATCCTTCGCCAAACACCTAGCAACCGAAAACCTCTGCAACTCCCCACCACTCAAGGCCGACAACTTCTTTCCAACCAAAACCCCGAGATTAAACGTCGACGCCAACTTCTTATTTATCTTCTCCCTAAACATAATATCTCGAACCGTCTCATCCGAATCCGTAAACAAATACTGCGGCTTATACGAAATCTCCAAATCCAAATCAAGCTTCCCATTAGTCGTCTCAATCTCTCCGGCCAAAGCCCGAACAAAAGTCGTCTTCCCGGTTCCATTCTTCCCCAAAACACCAACCACATGATTCTGATGAATCTCGCCAGCCTCAGTCTTAAATTCAAAACCACTTTCAAACTTCAAATCAAAAGCCGGCCACTCAGCAATCTTCGCCCCACTCATCGCTGGATTCTTCGTAAAATTAAAGCTCAAAGGCTTATCCCTAATCCTCAAATTCTCCTCTTTCAAAAAACCATTCAAATAAGCATTAACCCCAACCTTCGAACTCTTAACCCCAGACACAGTCCCAAACGCACCCTGACCACCGAAAAACACATTCAAATAATCCGTCAAATAATCCAGAATCAAAAGATCATGCTCAACAACAATCAAAGTTTTTTCCTTAGCAATCTCCTTCAAAAAATCTGAAACTCTCAACCTCTCCCCAATATCCAAAAACGCCAAAGGCTCATCAAAGAAATAAACATCAGCATCGCCAAGCGAAGCCGCCAAAATCGCAACCCTCTGTAACTCACCACCAGAAAGCTTATTCATCTTATTCCCCAAAACCTGAGTCACGCCCAACCTCTCAGCCAACTTCTCAATATCTTTCTTAGAACCACGCTTCTTCAACAACTCCATCACGCCAACATCAATAGCAAGCGACGACAAATTTTGCGGCTTATAGGAAATCTTCTTATCCTTCAAATTATCAAAATAAGTCTGCAACTCAGTCCCCTTAAATCTCGAAACATCAATCTCCTCAGTCCCAGCCAAAATCTTCACAGCAGTCGACTTCCCAATTCCATTCCGCCCAAGCAATCCCAAAATCGAACCCTCCTTCGGCGTCGGCAAACCATACAAAGCAAATCCATTATCACCATAACGATAAATCAAATCCTCCTCGCTCACCGACGGCAAATTAATAATATCAATCGCGCCAAACGGACACCTCTTTACACAAATCGCACAACCAACACACGTATTCTCATCAATCGCACACTTCGGATCAACAGTCACACAGCTATCATATTCCTTCTTCTCAACCGGACAATACTTCTTACACTCATGCCCACACACAGTCGGCTTACATTTTTCCTTATGAACTATAGCTAATTTCATATTATACAAAATAAAAATCAAGTTTTAAACCTTCTCAAAACCCAAATCTGTCTTAACCCCAAAGTAATCGCTTAAACTTAAATACATTAAATATCATATAATATAACATTACTTCGGTAATGTAAGGATGATAGGCTTCGGTTTTTCATCCTTTTTTTATTTAATTTATAAACTTTATAATATTATCTAACACTTAGTCCCGCACTCTTGACAAAACTTCTGCCCAGATTCAATCGGCCAACCACAATCACATCGCCTCTGCTTCTCAACTTTCTTCTCTTCAGCAACCTCATAATCACTCCGCCCAGAAAGCACCTTCCCCATAATCTTACGAATCTTATCCTTATCTTCCCCTTCTTCCTGGTATTTTGTCAAATCAAATCCATCCATATTATCTTAAATAAAAATCCTCTTTTAAATTTTATTATACTCGCCTAATAACCTTAAATTTCTTCTTAAACATCTTCTGTTTCTGCAAAGAAATAACCCCCTCAACAGCAACCCCAAGTCCAGCCAAAAACCAAAACCAATCAGAATCAATATTAAAACCAAAAACCAATTTCAAAAAAACAACCACCGCAATTAAAAGCCCGACGACAATCACCAAAATATAACTCGCATTATCCAATTTCATAACAACAAAAAATCAGAAGCTTTTATAAATCTTCACAAACCTTTTACACAATGGCAGAGAAATGCGAACTATGCAAAGAAGAAATCAAAACAACATTCCTCGATAAGTTAGACGGAACACTGATAAAAACAGGCGAAGGCGAAACATCAAAAAAACATTTTATCTGCTCATCCTGCCAAAAAGAACACAAAGAAACTCTAAAAGAAAAACTCTAAACTACTTCTTCTTTAAGTGAACATCCATCTGGGGGAAAGGGATCTCAACGCCAGCCTTATTCAAAGCCTTGTAAATCTTAGTATTCGCCTCATCAACCGCATTCGCCTTATTATCAAAAGAATCAACATAAAAATAAGCCTTAAAATTCAAAGCAGAATCCGCCATCTCAAGAAACCTAACAACAGTATCTTCACTATCATCCAAATCAGTCATAGTCTTCAGCTCCTTCAAAACAATTCTTTTTACCTTATCAACATCAGAACCATAAGCAACGCCAAACATAATAGTCACCCTGGTCTTCGGATCAGGCAAAGCAACATTCTGAATCATACTATCTGCCAATTTATTATTCGGAACAATGATCAACTCATTATCAAAAGTCCTAATCTTCGTGCTTCTAAGTCCAACCTTCAAAATCTTCCCCTTAACATCCGTCCCTAAATAAACCAAGTCATTAACCCTAACAGACTTATCAATAATAACTGAAATACCTGAAAAAATATTACTCAAAATAGGCTGCAAAGCAAGAGCAAGAGCAAGTCCAGCGATACCAAGCCCAGCCAAAAACGGACCAATCTCAACACCCCAAATATCTAAAATATAAATAAAAACCAAAACAAATAACGCAACCTTAACCGCCCCATGAATCAACGAAATAATATTATCATCCATCTCATTTTTCGTCCTTTTGGAAAGTTTCTTCAGCGCCCTAAAGAGAACCAGATCAACAACAAAATAAATCAGCATCCCAATAGCGACCGCCACCAATGTAAATCCGAGACCATCCAGAATAGAAGCCAACCCTTCCCCAACAGCTAACTCCGGCAACATAACAAGAAAAGCAATCCCAAAAGAAAGCATAGACAACGGAAACGACGACTTTCCAATAATCATATCATCCAAATCCGTCTTCGTTTTTGCAGTAAGCCTAGTAACGACATAGGTCAAAATTCCCAACGCCAATCTAAATACGATTAAAGAAACTACAAAAACTACAAAAGCTCTTAAATACTCATTCTCAATACCAATATAGGCTCCAAACATAGAATAGCAAAAAGAAGTTATTTTATATAACTTACGCCTCCGTAGCTCAGTTGATAGAGCGCTTCACTCGTAATGAAGAGGTCACGGGTTTGACTCCCGTCGGAGGCTTACTCATCCTTAGTCAACTCACACCCACTCAATTCAGCCAACTTCTCAAATGATTGAAACCCGGGATAACTCTCCCCACCAATAACCCACGTAGGATAGCCGCCGACTAAAGCAGCCAAACAGACATCCCTCTGTCTATCACAATCAACGTAATTAACAAAATCAAAACTATCTCCAAATAAATCCTTCTGCGACCTGCAAACATGACACCACTCAGTACCATACATAGTCGCCCCACTCTCACCTAAACAACTAGCAAACTCATCATACTCACCAGATCCACTCGGCCAAACCACATACAACAAAACAAGAGCAACTATCAACCCAATATAAAACCCAGGGTTCTGCCACATCTTCATTTTATTCGCCATCTTAAATTATACCAACTTCCATATTTAAACATTCACAAAAAATAAAAAATAAAATTAATTTGCATCGGATTTATCTTCCACCGCATCCACAACTCTTTCCGACTTTAGCGCCACAAGCAGCATTGGAACAAGTATTCCCAGCACTACATCCACCGCCGCAAGTCGCAGCAACAGAAGCTTCGCCTTCAGAATCAGCAACTACATTCCCCTGAATCGCACCAACAGCTGCAAACCCCACAACGACAAGCGCCACAACAACCGCAATCATTAACCATGTTTTCATTTTAACCTCCCTATATTTAATTCCATAAAAAACCTAAATTAACTTTCTATATAACCACTTCGCTGAAACTAGTTTCAACGCACCAAAACAATAATATTATTCATCCCTCGACGCTTCCTCTCAACAATTCCCTTCGCCTCCAACTTATCAACCAACCTCGTCATCTTAACCTTCCCAACCCCAAGCTCATCCATAACACTCTTCTGGAAAAACGCCCCATGCTCCCTCTTCAAAATCCCAACAACCTTCTTTTCATCAGCATCCAATTTACTCATATCAATCCTCTTCGCCCGCGATTTCGCCTTAACCTTCTTCACAATAATCCTCTCATGCTCCTTACTAAAAATTAAAAACAACCCAATCACCAAAACCAACCCAGCAATAATCAAACTCAAATTCGTCTGCATCGAAATCGTATCATACATCTGACAGGCCGTCCCATGATCACAAGTCTCATCAACAATATCCTTCATCCCAGAATTAAAAAGCAAAATAATCGCAACTATCATAACTGCAATTCCAACAATCAAAAACCCCACGTTCTTATTTCTCATATAACATAAAAACAAATTCTCTATAAAAAACTATCCTTAACACTGAAGACATGTGGGAGACAGGATTTGAACCTGCGTAGGCATAAGCCACAGCCTCTTAAGGGCTGCCCGTTTGACCGGACTCCGGCACTCCCACACATAAATACGCACTAAAAAGAGATTATAAAATTATCGGAGAGCCAAATAGTGCTATGGTGCGGGGGTGAGTAATTCGCTCCGAATAAAATAATTTTGAAAAAATTATTATTTTATGAGGTGCAAATTGCGAAAAGGGTTTTGAGCTTGTTCAAATCACGCCCGAAAGCGATAGCGGGGGCGGGATTTGAACCACGCGACCTTGAGGTTATGGGCCTCACGAGCTGACCAGACTGCTCCA
>Ga0008651_10000499_pt1 | contig 24435 bp, 14 predicted proteins | sample SaaInlV_200m_DNA_6_FD_59173 | JGI IMG/M metagenome (GOLD analysis project Ga0008651, IMG submission 59173) | Marine microbial communities from expanding oxygen minimum zones in the Saanich Inlet - SI037_S2LV_200m_DNA | ecosystem: Environmental > Aquatic > Marine > Intertidal zone ...
CTCTTGAATCGATAATAATTCCTGTTGAAGATAAGTGGGTGCCTAAAATACCTGATGTTAAAGTTGATGATAGTACGGATACTCCTAGCGAGGACGACATTAAAGCAATGTTGGAAGCGGGAGATGAAAGCAAAAAGGATGATGAATAAAAATGGTTAATGTAAGCGAGCTAAGGAGAAGAGGGTTGAGAATTCCTACAATAGATCATTCGGTTAACATGTTAGCCGTTAGAAATCAAAGTCCTTTTGGAGCTTGTGCGGCTTTTGCTATGGCTGGTATGTTTGAGTTTTATCTCTTTAGAAAAGACGGTAGAGTAAAAACAGATCACAGAATGTCTCCGTTGTTTCTTTGGTGGAATTTTAGACCTCCTGGTGCTGAGCCTTTTTGTAGAGAGTCTGATAGGGCTGTGCATCCCGGCGTGCCAGATCCTTGTAATCATAATAAAAAAGATAAGAATCGTGGATCACATTATCCTGACTATGTTAGTCAAAGTATTAACTTAGGTTGTGCTAAAGAAAGTAGATGGTCATTTAGTCCCGTGTCTACACCAGTTCCTGGTTATGATGTCGGGCCCAGAAGAAATAGGTGTCTGGGGGGAAAGTTTTCAGAACGACCTGATGATCGCGCATTTAGGGATGCAGGAAATAATAAGATTTTTGAGAATTATAGAGAATTATCTCGTACGAATCACGATGAATGGATTCAAGCATTACATGATGGTCATGTTTTGAAACTTGGTGTGCATAGATATCATAATAACTTTTTTTCTGATAACAGCAGTCCTGTTTTTGATAATCAACCAATTACAAGTTATGGTGGTCATGCGATGATGATTGTTGGTTATATTCCTGATTATTCTCATGGGGGACAGAGAAAAGAAGTATTCAAAGTAAGAAATAGTTATGGTCCTGGTTGGAAAGATAGGGGTTATTGTTATTACACTCCTGCTGCGCTAAAGGCTTGTGCATCTGAAGTTGTTTTGATGAAAGCTAAAGATGCAAGGCCTGTTCCTGGACCGCGTCCACCTACACCTCCTAGAAGAATTCCTCCCGCTGCTAATTTTGATGTTGCTCCAGTTACTGGTGAAGCTCCTCTACTGGTTAGATTTAGAAATACTTCTTCAGGTAGAATTTCAAGATATGATTGGGATTTTGGAGATAGAACTACGTTTAATAGAAGAGATCCTAATCCTAAAGTGTACTATGATGAGGGTACTTATAGAATTCGTTTAAGAGTTACAGGTCCTGGTGGTAGTTCTACTGTTGAAAAAAACGTGACTGTTGCAACGCCTGGAGCGCCGGCACCAGTTGCTACGGGAGAATACAATTATGTTTGGTGGTTATTCGATAGTGAGGGCGAGTTTAGAGAATCACAAGCTGAGCATCGTTCACCTATGAATTTGTATACTAATGGCATTGGTCGTAAATTAGATGGTCCGATTAAAGGAACGAATGCTAATGTTGATTTTAGTGATGATGATTTAAGTATTAACTTTGCAAGAGATAGGAATAAAGTTGTTGCGTTGGGTGCCTGTGAAAATGGTAATACCGATTATTGGAAATGGGACAGTCGAGAACATAGAGTTCCACATCCTCCTGCGCCTAGAGTTCCTGATCGACCTACACCTGTGAGATCTGAGAGTGATGGATATGATGGTCAAGTAAAATCTATAAAAGATAAACTTGAAAATAAGGATCCTAACAAATTGGCAATTGATTTAGAAGGTTTTGTTTCTTTGTCAAGATTCGAACAGTTTGCTCAAATACCTATCGGTGCTCATCTTAAGACCGCGGTAGTGCGTCGAAAAGGTGAAGAGATGCATGAGCCAATTTCTTTAGATGAGTTGAAGGTTAAGAGAAAACATGTTTTAGTTCAAGATTCAGGAAATCAAATTGTATTTGAGTATAAAGACGGAATGCTTGTAATTAAGTATAGAAATCTTGAAGCACTTAACTCTGCTGAATCTGACATTAAGGCTTGGTTGGAGAATAAATCTATTTTGAAATTAGAAGATGACATTAAACACGATTTAAGTGATGAAAAAGCTTTGCTTGAAAATTTACATTCGGTTGTTGAAGGAATTGCTAAGCATTTAGAGGCGGCTCATGCAACGCATCAAGTGTTTGTTGAACGTAAGGCGACTGATGAGGATTACAAAAAGGTTGACGCGCTGATTAAGGCTCTGAAAAAAGAGTTGAAAAAGTTAGATGTTGAGAATATTGGTTCAAGACAGAAGCACCTTTTTAGAGATCATGAAGATGTAACTCACGCATTAGATCATTATAAAAAACTCTTTGAAGAATTAAAGATACCTGAAGAACATAAAATTGAATGGAATAGAGAGTGTGAGGAAAAATTTGGAAGTATTAAAGGTCTTGTGATCCAGAGAGATCTTACTGTTCAAAGTTTGGTTTCGGTACTAACTAGAGTTGACTTGTCTTTAACTGAAGTTATGGATAAGCTTGAAAGGGTGGAAGATAAGCTGGGTGATCAGGAACATAAACCAAGAGCTGAAGAAGTGCGAAAGATTTTGTTACAAGAAGTTCTAGCAGACTTTGTTGATTTACATCAACAAGTTTTGCGTGGTGGTAAGGTTCTTGAGAAAATCGCAGCACATAAAGAAATGGTTGGTCAGATTCATACTTTCATGTCTCAATTAAAAGAAAAGCTAAAGGCGATACATGAAGAAGCAACGAAATCGAGGATAATAACATAATGAAGAAATTATTTAGAATTGGAATATTGGGCTTGTCGTTTTTATTATTTTTAGCTCCTAATGTTCATGCTTTGAGAATTTTAAATGAGTTGAGTAGATTTTTCTTTTATCTTCAGAGAGTATTGAGAGATTTGTATATTATTTATGGAATAACTTTTTTGTTAATGTTTGCTTTGCAGACTGCGATTGTTATTGCAGCAATGCGTAAAGTTGATGTTTTTAAGAAGGGTAAAAAGGAAGTTAACAAACAAGGTAAAATTGTTGCTGTATGTATGGCGTTGTTGTCGAACTTTGCAATATTTTACTGGGCGGCCAAGTACAAAAGCATGGTTATGATTCTTAACCAAGTTCTTACGCCTTTTGGTGTTTTTGGCGGTTTTATGATTGCTGCTGTGATGTTCATGATTATTTACATGGGCTTCAAAGATGATAATAAAGAAAAAGCCTGGAAAGCTGCTTTAGTTGCGGCAGGTTTAACCATGATGGCTTTTGCATTTTGGTTTTCTTATCCTAATGTTATGGCGTATGGTTTCTTGATTATGGCAGTTGGTTTAGTGTTTTTCTTATTATCTATGTGGAAGAGTAAAGAATCGGGGGATAGTTATGGTAAGGATACTCAGTTTGGAAAAATAAATCCTTCTTCGAATTCAGGAAATTCTTCATCTCCTTCATCTTCAAATTCAGGAAATTCTTCATCTTCGCAACAACCTTCTAGTAATTCTTCTGGTACTCAACCTTCTTCTTCAGGAGATGATTCTTCTAGTAATTCTTCGAATTCTCCTGCAACTCCTGCGGATAAAGAAAAAGTTAGAAAAAAAATAAAAGAGTTACTGGGTGACGTTGAACAAAATAATGTGAAAAGGCAAGAGATGATGAATGCTCTTGGTTCTGCGGATAATCGTTTAGATCCTAATCAATCAGCTAAGTGGCACTAAAAAATGACAGATGCAAGACATGTAAATGGTCAGAAGATCATCAGGATACGTGTAGCGATAAGAGATTACTGGAAGTATCATGAAGCTGTTAAGAATGCGATGCCCCATGTTAATGCTTTAATTGAAGCTTTGGGTAATGCTAGATTGAAAAAAGTGTTTTTACAATATTTGGCTTTATTTAATCAAGGTCATAATCTTTTAGTTGAAACAAAAGATTTGTGCGATAAATTATTTGATACTTATGAACGGCTTGAAAAGAATCCTTCTGCGATACCTGCGGAGATTAGAGATCAAATTTATTCTAAACAGTTTGTACAAAAAATTGCGGCAGGTCTTGAAAGATTAGTTCCTGCGTTTAACGATGAGCAATATTTTTTTGATAGGTTAAAAACTGAGTTTGAGATTCATACTCGACATGTTTCAAGTGAAGTTTCAGTAGAATTAATGGCCAAGTTTAGACAATTAAAGGCGGAACTTGAAAGAAAGTTAGCTTTGTTTAAACAAATGCATACTGAGAAAAAATTAGCTTATGATTTGTCTGAGGTTGAACCTTTGATCAATGAAATGAATGTCTTGCTTAGGCAAGGTAATCAGGCTGCTGGAGATCAGAATTATCAACGAGTGGTTGAGTTTTATTCTCGTGGTTTAGATAAGTTGGATGCTGCTTTTGAGAAGCTACGCGCTGCACCACGTCGTAGAACTCCAACTCCCGCTCCTCATGATGACGTTGAACCTGAGATGCCTGTGCAACCTGGATCTTCTAATAGATCCGAATCATCTGAATCTATAACTTCGCATCCGCAGCTAATTAAAGCCGAATTAGCTCAGAAAACTAGGGCTCATCATATTGTTCTTAATTATTTAGGTCCTGATTCTTTTAATTTGACGATGCCTGATTTATCTAAGTTGCGTGTTTATTGTATGGGGAAAAAAGACTATGTTGAGTTGATTAATTTGACACGTGATGAACTTATGTTTGGTGTGTATGCTTCCAGAATAGTTGCATTAGGAATTCAAGATTTGGGTGAACAAGTAAGTATTAAGGTGAGACATGCTGATGAGTATTCTAATCCTGTGCCTGTTAGATTGATGACTCGACATGAAATGACTGATCGTGATGTGGAATTAGTGACTGAACTTACTCATGAGGCTTTGGATCGAGAAGATGCTGATGTGCGAAGACTTGATGCTGATCTTAAGGAGAAAGATTTAGAGTCTGCTTATGATTATGCGAAATCTGTTTTAGAATATTTGAAGGCATTGGCTATTGATAACGAAGTTCCGACTGCTACTATTGCTTCTTGTGGTGTTAAAGAATACAGGGAAGCTGAAGAGGCGGCAAAGTCTAAAGACTATAAAGTTGCGTTAGGTAAGATAATGCAGTTTGTTCATGCTTTGAAGAAAGAACTTGAACGGCGAAAAATTAAAGTTGGATCTGATGTTTTGGATCGAATCACTAAAGGTCAAATGACTGATGATGAGGTTGCATTAGCAAAGATTGCTCGAGAATCCATTAAGTTAGCCACTAGTAAAGAAGGTAGAGAATTGATGGATGAACTTAAGGCTAAAATGGATGAAATCAAAGTTGTAAAAGAATTGTTTGGTTCTTTGATGTTGTTTGTTGATTATTTGAGTTCCAATATTCCTAATGATCTGCGAGCACTCGGTGTTGAAGTTCTTGAAAGGGATTCTGAGTTGAAGCGGTCATATAAATCTGGTGGCTTTGAAAGTGTTAAGGATGATGTTAGAGAATTGATTGTATATATTATCGGTAAGCTTGCTAAAGATTCATATTCTGATGATGACTTTAAAGAATATTTAAAGAGAAAAGTGGAGAACGTTGATGAAGTTGTTGAGATGGTTGATGGTTTTTTGAAGAATTCTTAGTGTGTGTATGATTGATGTATTTGTGTGTATTATTGGTTGTTAATTGTTTTCTTTTGATTGTTTTGTGTTTGTTTTATGTATCTTTTATGTGCTTTTGATGTATTTTTTACTTGTTTTTCTGTGTTTTTTGTGTATCTGTGTGTATTCTTGTTGGTGTTTTTGTGTATTGTTGTGTGCTCTTTTTTGTCTATAAAGTATGTATTTATGTTTTATTAATGATTTAATGGAAAGCTTTAAATACTCCATAATTATGATTTTCTGTAATCACTAGTGTGTATGAATTATGGCGGCCAGAAAGACAAACAAACAGCGGTATAATTTCTTGATAGATCGAGATGTGTATGAGGATTTCTCTCTTATTTGTGACGAGTTAGGCCTTGTAAGATCTAAAAATCTAGAATTGTATATGCGTGATCTGGTAGAAAAGAATAAAGAAGTAGTTGAGAAAAGAAAACGATGAATATTAAAAAATCACTTTGGAGTTTTATGCTCGCTTTGTTACTTGTAGTTCCTTCTGTATTTGCAATTGATTGGGGATTTAAGTTTCCTGATTTGACTAAGTTCTTGGCTTCTATTGGTGCTGGGATGTATAGTATGCTTAGTACTGGTGAAATTGTATTTGGTTTTACTGTTATTTTCTTCTTTGTATTATTGTATGGTATCCTTGGTGCTGCATTAGGTAAAGTAAATATTTTCAAAGGTGGCAGTGGTGGCTTGAACAAAAGTGGTAAGTTAGTTGCTGTGTCGATGGCGTTCCTTAGTTTGATGGCAATTTTTGTTGGAACGGGTTGTAAAGGTGGAATTGGTGCTGCTACTTGTACTATTCAAAATACTCAAGATACTCTTTTTAGACTTTTAGCACCTTTCGGTGTTTTAGGTGGTTTGTTAATTGCGATTGTTACTTTCTTGATAATTTACAAAGGCTTTGAGAATGAGTCTGGTGAAAAAAGTTGGAAGATGGGTCTTGCTGCTGCAGGACTTGCTATGATTACTGCTGGAATGTTGATGACTAAACCTAACATCATGTGGTGGGGTTGGTTGATGGCCATCATCGCAGGTATTTTTTGGATAATAGGTATGTTTGGTAAAGGTGGTAACTCTGGTGGCGATTCAGGTGGTAACTCTGGTGGTAGTTCAGGTGGTAACTCCGGTGGTAGTTCAGGTGGTAACTCTGGTGGCGATAGTAGTCCTGGTGCTGGTGGAGATGGTAAGAAACCTGGTAAGGATGTTGACCCTGATGATAAAGAACCTGATCTTACTTCGGCGAACGCTAATTATCGTCCAACACAAATACAAGTTATGGATTTGAATGGTGAACCAGTTAAAGGTGCTAATGTTAAATTAACTCCTTATCCTAAAAAAGCTGGATTTAAAAAATTAAAGTTACCTAAGTCTAATGATAGAACTGGGCCTGATGGTACAACTGGCTCAATGAATGTTGCAACTGGTATCCCTTATGGTTTAAAGGTTGATGCTCCTAGAACTTTGTTTAGAGATTTAGGAAAGATTGGTATGTACTCTGCTTTACTTGCAGGTCCTGTTGCCGGTATGTTTGGTATTGGTGCTAATGTTCTTAATACTGCAAGGTTGGCTCCTGTTGGCGGTGCGTGGACATCTGCAAAAGCCATGTTGTCTCGTAATGTGGTTAGTGCTGTTGAAGGTGCGGTTGGTTACCTAAGTAGTGCGAAGGTTATGGGTAGTATCCCATTTATCTGGGCTGCATATAGAGCTGGAGGAATGCCGAATGCGTCTAGTGAAATTATTGTTACTGAAGGCGAAGGTACTGAGGTAATTACAGTTATGCTTGGTAGTGTATTGAAAACGAAGTTGATTAATTTGTCTGCTGCACCTAAATCAGTTCCTGCTGATAATTATAGTAGTTCTTTGATAACTGCTAAGTTGAGGGTTGAAGAACAGTCTTCTTGGAGACGAGGAAGATATACTAACGATATGACTCAGAAGAAGGTTAAATTCCTAGGTAAGTTTGTAGAGATAACTACCGACTTCGGTGAATTGATGCCTGCTGAGAACTTTGATGCTAGTGCGGGACTTGCTTCTGATTCGTCTAAAAAGAAAACATTTAGTGGTGATTGGTGGAAACAAAAAGCAAAGAATAATCTTATGAGAGTTCCTTTTGTAGGTGGTTCTGCGATTCCTGGTTTCGAAGGTGGCGATAAACCTGTTACGTTTAGAAGTGTTCCTGATGCTAATGGTAATGTGTTGGTTAGAATAAAATCTGATAAAAAAGGCAAAGCAACAATTACTGCTGAAGTTGAAGGTACGATAAGAGATCAAGTTGAGGTTGAGTTTATGCCTGCGCCTCATTTGAATATTGATGCTCCTGATGAGGCACCTATGGGTACTAATTTGAGAGCAACTGTGTTTGTAGAAGGCGAAGAGGATTATAGGATTGATTAAAGATGGCGGACGACCCACATAAACAATATAGGTCAGCTGAACTGAGATATAAGAATAAGAAACATGTAGCGAAAGCTGTATATCCTGAAGATGAAAATCCTAGAGGTGCCGATCATTTTAATGTGGATTTCCCTGTTCCTCCTGATGCTAGAGAGGAAGAAGTTACTATTACTGCAATGACTCGCGTTAATAGGGCGCAAATTAAAGGTGAGAAAAAAGTTCACATTGTTGCTGAGCCTCCTGTTAAAGTTGAATGTAAGTTTGAGAATGAAGATGATAAAGAGTATACAACTAATAAGTTGAAGGTTCCTTCTGGTAGAAAGGTCAAAGTTCGTGTTACATTACCTAACAATTCTAAGTTTACTAAAAAGAGAGAGAAAGATTTCAAGTTGGCCTTGGTTGCTTCGTTTAGAGGGCAAAGCAAAGTACCTGCTGACAAAACCAGGCCCGAAGATCCCAAAATAAAAATATTTGATTATCTAAAAGGCAGCCTTAATTTTACTAAAGAAGATAGCGTTGTAGATGCGACTTTTGAAATTGATTATGATGAGTACATTAAACAACTTTCTAGAAAGAAAAGTTTAGTTAGTTCTATTCCTCTAAATCGTGCAGGTGTTTTGGATGTTTTCATAGATGCTGAAGTTCTTGGTTCGCGGTTTGTGTATTATTCTACTGAGAGACTTAAGGTTCTTGAGGGCAAAGGTAAAGCTGCAGGTAAGATTGTTGGTTATGGTTTTGATGATGAAGATATGCAAACTGATAATGTTAAAGTTTTTGCTAGAGACAAGAAAGGTCAAGAGTATGGCGAAAGCAGTCTTTCTAATTATCAAGCGGCAGCTCCTAATACGCCTCCTACTTGGGATTTTTTAGTTGAAGATTTGCCTAAAGATCGTCCTTTAGAAATTGTTGCTAGGATTAAAGATAGAGATGTTTATGTTTTTGAAGGTAATCACAGAGAGCCTTTTAATGGTAATGACGGTAATGGCGGCAAAGATTGGATTGAAGGGAGTCGTAAAAAACTATGGTTTATACCGTATCCTTGGATTACTTTAGATGTGACGGGTATGGTTGTTCCAGTTTATGCTGGTTCTGTTGATGTGGATATTGAAATACAATCTTCTGATGATTCGGTTAAAGCCTGGGATGTGAGTGACAGGGTTACTGAGATGTATGTTACGTTGGATGGTCACGATAAAAGACTTGGTAAGGCATCTCATAGTGGTGCGGGCATTAATAATAAAAGAACTTGGAAAATTAGAAAATTACCGGTTACTTTAGTTGGTGATGACCCTAAGAAATTAACAGTTTGTGCTAAGCATAAAGATTATTTTGGTGAAGATGATGATGGTAATGCAACTGAGGAAGATGCAAGACACACATCTAAAAATGGTTCTGGTGGGGATATTAATGGGACTTTAGATGGTCCTAATAAGATTGTTCTCAAGGCTGAACCAACTGGTGCGGAGGATAGGGAGCAAGTTAAAGTTCCTGTTGTTGGTGGTAAGGTAGAGGTTGCAGTTTGTGGTTATGATGGTCGAAAATTGATGGCTGATTACAATGCACAAAAGCCTACTAATGTTGATTCAAAAAAACTGCATAATTATGTTAAAGATCTAAAAAATAAAGGTTTGTTTAGAGAAGCACTTCAGAAGTTGATCAAAGAACATGGTGCCGAGGTTTATCCGTTTGAAGGATTTGAAGGTACTGTGAATGTTGAAGTTTCTGGTTTTGTGCCTAAAGACGTGGCTAGTCCATATGGTAAGGATGTGCATTTCCATGAGTCTTATGAGCATCCTAGATTTATGGATGGTCACTTTGTAATGGAAGGAATTCCTTTGCCGTTCAAAGATGGGGCTGTGAAGGTTGTTCATACAAGTAACAAAGGAGTTCATAGACTTGGCGAAGATATGTCTTTGGGTGAGTTTGATCAACAAAATGTTAAAATCCTTGATAAAACTCTAGATATTTTTAAACGTGACATTGCTTCTGTATCTAGAAAGATTGTTGTGTATATTGATTTGTATGGTTCTACATCAAAGGCGTTGGTTATTGGTGCGACTTTCACTAAACTTAATCCTACTGAACGAGATTTCATGGCATATGATTGTCTCGGTGACGTACAGGTAGAGTTGTATGAGAACAATGAGTTGCATTGGAAAACGAAGTCTGTGTTTGAAAAGTCAAAAGCATGGGTTATTCCTAACGTGTTTGCAAATTATAAGTTGTTTGGTTTCTATGAAACTCAGTATGAAATTCAAGTTCCTAGGTTCCATGTTAATAGAGGGGGAACAATTTATGAGTTTAAAGAAACTGTAATGTATGACGAAGCTGGCAGAATGGTTGGTAATGTTCCTCATGCTGTTTCGGGTAGAGATCCTGATTCTTATGTTGTTACACTTGATACTAAAGAATTGATTAGAGAAGATCGTCCGGTGTTTGGTCCTAATTTTGAATATGAAGTAGTTGGAAAAGGATCTATTGCGGGTACTGTTTATGAAGAATTACATCAAGAAGGCGAGTTGCGTCCGTTGCCTGAGTCGACTGTTTGGTTAGAGGATGAGGACGGTCATGAGATAAGAGGCTTCAAAAAATCTGATGGTCATAAAGCCGATAAGGAAGGTAAATATAAACTCGAGAAAGTTCCTGCTGGTAGATTTATAGTTAAAGGATCTTATGGTTGTGGTGAGGGTTCTTCTAGACATGATCCTAATGCTCCTGATCCGTTAGTAGTTGAAATTTCTGGAACTGATTTAGATCACGATAATATTGATGTTTATGTTAGGTTTCCTCTTAAAATTAATATTCTTAAACCTCAGAAGATAAAACCTCCTGCTGATCCCACTGAGTTGAGTAATGCAGTTAAGAACGGCGAATATGTTGATGAACAAACGAGAAATCAGTGGAAGTGGAAGGGAACGATTAATGGAGAAGAAAGAACTCTTCAGAATGTTAAAGATAATATTTATCCTTTAGCTGAGAGGGTAGATTGGTTTTTGCTTGATGAAGGTGGAGTTTATGTTAAAGACAAAAATGGTAAGCCAATATCTTTGAAGGCTGATCAAAACGACCCTTGCAAAATTTTTATTCCTGCAAGAATTGGTGGATCACTTAAGCCTGGAACAACGTACAAGGCCAGATTTGCAATTACTACTCGACATAATGGTCGTCTTATTATGGCTAAAGTTGCAGATGTTCCGTTTACTATTCAAGAAGTTCCTGAGCTGTTGGGTATTGTTGAAGGTGTTGTATTTGATACTACTAATTTTGATTTAGTAAAAGACGATCTAGTTAACGTTCGAGCTTATGCTGAGAATAATGCTGTTGCTGATAGTGTTACAAAAGATGGTGTATTTAGGTTAGAGGATTTGCCTCTTAATGTTGATATTGAAATCTGGGCTTTTAGAGCAAACGATCCCGGGAAAGTTGGCAAGCATACTGATCCTCATGGTAGTGATGGTAGAAATGGTGGGAGTGATCCTGTTCTTGATGATGCAGGTAATGTGGTTGAGCACAAAGGTAAGAGAATTGCATTTATTAGATTAGTAAGAGAAGATTGTGTAAGATTAATTGAAGGAAATGTTAAATTAGGTCTTAAAGATGTTAGAGATGAAGCAGGTAATCTGATTGGTGTTACTGCAAACTATGATGGTAGAAGACAGGCTTTGATTGATAAATTAAAAGTTGATGATATTCAAGCTAGAAAGAAAGCATTCCAAGCAGTTAGAATGGCAACGGTTGTTGTACCTTTAGATGCAACTGACGCTTTGAGATTGTATGGTAAAGTATTCTATATAGATGAAGAAGGCGTGCAAAGTCCTCTTGGTAGCGAGGAAGGTAAAACTATCAAATTACGTATAGAGGTTCTTGAAGAAGGTGGTAAGTATAGAACTATTGCGGAAACAGAACCACTGATGAATTTTGAGGTGGTTGGTGATGAGAATTATGAATTTAATTTAAGAGGACATTATTGGAATCTAATAGATCAACATGCGCAAGTAGTTATTGAATATGATACTGGGGTTAGTGATAGGTTTAGGTTAACTCACGGAACGCCTGACAAGGCGTCTGTGATGTTTAAAGAGGCGACAAAAGAACTTGCAATTGATTTTGAGTTTGAAGCGATTAAAGGTCATATTTTTGGTACTGTTGGTATTAAAGGCGGTGATGGTAAGTTAACTCCAATTCCTGGATTGAAACTTGATCTTTGCAGAGGAGACACGGTTGTACGAACAACTGAAACTACTGACGGTAGTATGCCTGTACCTGAACACTTGATTGACGAGAATGGTTGGAAAGACTATATGAACTACGTTTTCAACGAGGTTTGGCCTGGTAAGTATTCTATTAAGTTGAATGTTGATGAAAGTAGTTCGTTAGTTGAGATTGATGGTAAGATATACTACGAAGATGCTCAGAAAAATTTACATTTACTAATTATGCCTCAAGAAGGAGAGCATAAAGATATTGATTTGAAACCACAAAGTATGCATCCTCTTAACTTTGAGTTTGAAAGACAGAGAATGGTGACTGTGTGGGGTAAAGTGTCTATTACTGATGAAGGTCATATTAAACCTTTAGCTCATAATGGTGTTAAAGTCAAGTTAATGAAACATGTGGGTGGTGTTCCGCCTGTTGGTAGGTGGAGAGAAGGTGCTTCTCAGCAACCTAATGCTACTTGGTCTAAGACTCCTGATGGTACCGAATATAATTATTTAATTAAAATCTTAGCTTTTGATCCTCTGAGAGTTAAAGTTGATTATGAACGGAGATTGTTCCATGCTATGGGTGCGACTTCTTTTACTTTGAAAGAAACTGATGGCACTTCGCAAGGAGAGTATCATGATTTATCTTTCTATAAAAATTTCCACTTTGTTAGAAAATCAGAAGCTCCTGTTCCTAAGAAGACTGGACACTTGATTGGTGTTGTAGGTAGTAGTAGTTATGAGCATGGTAAAGACAATGCTGCGGTTCAGATACCTATTGCTGATGTAACTTTAATTGCGACTAATAAGGCGTCTGGTGATGTTACAACTTTAAAATCATTTGCGCCATTTGATTCTGATAATAATCAACCATTTAACGTGACTATTGAGTTGGAAGCGGGAGATTATTCTATCGCAGTTCAAGATAAATCTGTAAAGTATGGTGGTAAAGGATTCTTGTTACATCCAGATCATGTTGTTAATATTGCTGTTAAAGAAAATGTAATAACTCGTATGCCTCCGTTTACTTATCGTCTTTCATCTAGTTTTATTCAGGATAAAGCACCTCCTATTAAGAATATTCTACCTCCGGGTCCAACTAAACCAAAAGAGTTACCTAGAATACCTGATAGGCCTAAGTTGACTGCTGGTGAACATAATCTTACAATCTTAACCATAAATGGTAAAGCAATACCTGAAGATAAAGATCTTAGAGAAAAACACACCTTTTTGTTGTTGAAGGGTAAAGATGGTTTAACTCTTGAAGGTGCAATGACTAGTTTCCCTCCTGATAGCAAAGTGTTGTGGGAGTTGAAAGCACCAAAGAATTTGCCCTTGAAGACACGTATGCTGAGTGCTCATATTGGTTCAGGAGATTTTGTTTCGTCTTTTGAAGGGCAGTTACCTCCTTATAGTTTTGAACATACATTCTTTACTCCTGAAGAACTGGCTAAGTTAGAACCTGGAAATTATAGTATTGAGTTGTCTGATCAAAGTAAACAAGGTGCTGATAAATTAAATTTCCACATAGTCATAATAGATAAGTTAGATAAGATTGATTTAGGTGAAGTAAATTCATTAGAACAGGCACTTGCATTGTTGCAGAAACCTGAAGAAGATATTAATGTAGCTATGGCTTTGATTAAAGCATGTTATCAGTTAAGCCCTGTTAAACATGCGGATCATGTAAGTGGTGCTTGGAGTTATGATTGGGGATTACTTTACAATAATGTTAAGAGATATCCTTTGTCTTTAGTACAAGTAAGATATCAAGCTCTTATGTGGGGTTCGGAAGGTCAACCTGCATTGAGGTCGAGACTGCGTGCAATTAAAATTGAAGTCGATCAAGCAGCCGATGTACTTTATCCAGAAAGAGTGCAAGAATTTGATAAGGCATATGATAAATTTACTAAGCTGTTGAAAGAAATTAATATTGAGTTCAAATCTAATTTAGAGGCTGGTTGGATTGTTAAGCATTTACAATTAATCTTTGAGAGATATGCTCGTGAGTTGAAAAATCCTAAATCAGGAATGGCTGGTAAAATTGGAAAGGACCCTGCGTATATTACTAATTATTTTATTCACTATGATATTGTTGGTTTGGTGGCTGGTGTTTCTGAACCTGTTCATGGTAAATGGGTTCAGAAATTAAAAGAAGATTGGTTTACTTCAGCTTATGCTCTTCCTCTTTGGAAATTAGGTGAGAAGTTTTTCCATGAGGAGTTTGATAAAGATACTGGATTACTTCAACATGGTTACATGAGAGGCCCTAGAAGAGTATTGAGAGAGTTAATCTCGAAAATGCTTGAAGTAGAGAAACTTTACAATCATATGGTTGAGATGGAATCTTCTGGTTTATTTGAAGAGGATAAACGACACGTACCTTCTGGCTGGGATGCATCTGTTGAAAAGGCTGAGAGAGAAGAAGCTTATCTGAAGCGTCAAAGATCTAATGATATTGAGAAGAGCAAAAGACATAATCGCTTTTCTCAACAGAGAGAACAGTTGAAAATTCAATTTGATCAATTGACTAAGAATTATGGCTTGGCTAGAAGAAATAAGGCTAAGATGGATAATAAGGCAATTGACAAAAAACTTGCTGAGCTAAAGGTTCTTATTCCAAAAGTTGCAAAACCTTCTCAATTTGTTTACTGTAAATTGTTGATATTTGATTTAATCTGTTTAATACCTGGTTATTTCAAGGGACAGGTTCCTGTTGGTGCTGGTGCTGCTAAGAGGGTGAAGTTACCTAAAGAAGGCGAGACTGCTCAAGAGAATAAAGAAGTTTGGGATCAAATTAACTGGGAATGGGAAGAATATCAAAGAATTACTCGAGAGATTGCTGATACTATCGCAAAAGAACAAGAGAAAGTTAAACATATGCATGATGATAAAAAAGGTCATGACGATGGTTTTGCTGAGTTCGAAGCACTTGCAAAAGCTGAAGCAAAACTTGATGATCTTGTTGATTATATACGAGATGTTGAACTAAATCCTGAATCAATTAAATCTGTAAGAGATATCGAAAGGGATGATCGAAGACAGAAAATTGATAACAAATCTTCGCACCGAAAGATGGATTTGAATCGACAAGCTGCTCTTTTAAGAATTCAGATAGATCAGTTACAAAAGAATTTAGATATTGCTGTTAGAAGAAAAGCAACTGGTTGGAGATTACCTGGTAAGGGTGAGTGTTCATCGAGTGATGTGCATTCACATCTTAATGAGTTGAAGGCTAAAGTGGACAATGTTCAAAGAAACAAAGATTTTGTTGAATGTAAGATGATGATCTTTGACTTGATAGGTGCAATACCTGGTTATTTCAAAGGACAAACTGTCGTCGGTAGCGGTACTAATAGCGGAAAACCTATGGCTGCTCCTGAAAGAGATGATGAACTTGCTGAATGGGAAGCAAGTCAAGCACAGCTTTGGCATGAAAATCAATTAAAGGCTTTCCAGATAGCTGAAGCTTACAGAAAAGAGCGACAGAAACTCCGCGAACATTTAGCTAGTTTTCCTCAAGGTGAGGAGCTTAACAGGCGGGTTCAGGAAGATCAATGGGCTTCTGGTCTGATTGAACATATCAATGCTGCTGAAGATTCTTTAAATACTGAGAGAGATTTCGAGAGGGAAGCCAGGTCTAAAAAAAGAGGCCGTGATTCAAGTGCTAAAGCAGATAGATTGCGCCATTATAAAGATAGATTACTCGTGTTTGCTGATCAGTTGATTAAGGCTAATAAATCTAACAAAGGTGGAGTTAAGAAATCAGTTAGGAGACTAATAAATGAAGCTAAAGGAAATATTGAACATGCGGTTACTGCAACTAAGTTGAAAGAGATTCACTTAGCGCTTTATGATTTGATAGGTAAGATTCCTAAATTAGATGGCATGGTTGGTGCGGGAGATTCAAGATATCGTAGAGTTATTACTGAAGCAACTGGAGAAGATCTTGGTGATAATGTTTCGCAGATAGATAGGTTGATTGAAGAGATGGAAAGAACCAAAGGTGGCGGGTCTCCACCTCCTCCGCCTCCTCAAACAAGAGCTGCGGTTGGTAGGTAGCTTAAATACTGACACCACAAAGCTTATATATGCTCATAAGCACTTTAATGGGAAAAAGAGGTTGATTAGGTTAATTAAATAGGAAAAGAAGGTGAGTAGAGATGGTATTAGATTTATTCAAAGCAAAAGTTTCTCATATGTTTGCTTCATCTAAGAATTTAGGTAATAGAATTCTTAAGATTGTTGAAGCTAAGCAAGATATTGAACGAGAGTATAAAGAACAGATTGCTCAACTGAAAGCCGATACTCAAATTGGTAGTGTGGTTAAGGTTCAGGCAGATGTTGATGCTCTTGAGAAAGATCTTGATAAATTGTTTAAGTTTGATTTTGAAAGTGAAGAAAATATGGCTGTTATTGAAAACAGATTTCTTCATGATATTGAAGACGATGAAGCCTTTGATGGAAAATTAAACAAAATGCTAGAAGGGCATAAAGGTCTAGATGCTAATCATAAAAAAGATCTGGTGGCGAAAGCTAAGGCAGTAAAGGTCGCATTAGATGAAGCTCATAATGTTTGTAAAGAAAAAATCCAGAAGATCTATGGTCTTGCATGGCAAGCAAAGATGGGTTGGGAAGGTGTTTCTGCAAGGTTAGCTCAGTATAACATTCAAGGTGAGATGAAGGAGAGGAAAGCTGCTAGGGAAGTTAGACAAGGTGCAAAAATTGAGAGAGATCTTGAGGCTGATATGGCAAAAGATGTTCAAGCACTACAAGCAACTCTGAAGAAAAAAGAGCTATCTACTCAAGACTTTACTGAATTGCAGAAAGAGCTTACTGATTTGTTGACTGTTGCTAAGAAATTGAAAGAAGATGTTACTTATGTGTTCGATGCTTTGTATAAGCTGTTTGTTTATGCAACGAGTGCTCACTTTAAACATAAAGGTATGTTGAAAGAAGCTGGTGACGTGCTTAAAGGTTTGGGGCATCAAGGGTTCCCTGACGATATCTTAAAACAACTTGATGGTAAGTTGCACGAAGTTAAACAAAACACTCATACTTATGAGCAGATCATGAGGAGAGAAGAAAGACAAGCGAAAAGGTAATTTCCTTTTCTTTTTTTATTTTCTTTATTTTATACTTTTTTAAGGCGTCAAATGTTAGAGAAAAAGAGGTGTTTGGTTTTAGTAGTTCTGTTTCTTTTAGGGTTACCTGGTGTAGTTGCCCTTAGCGATCAAGTAGGTTTTATTCCTAGTTGGGATGGTTTTGCTGACGGGATGAAAGGTTTCTCTGGTATGATCCATGATGTTTTGACTAATCAATGGGTTGCATTCTTTTTGTTAATAATTTTTATGTATCTTATTCTTTATGCTATACTTGCTTCGGCAATTTCTAAAATAAAGATGTTCCAAGGTGGCGGGGCGATGGGACTTAGTGGCTATGGTAAGATGTTGGCTGTGTCAGTTTCTATGTTGGCGGTGTTAGGATTTGGATATTCTAATAGAGATAAGACTGTTGCTGGAATCATGAAACCTTTTCTGGGAGATTATGCTTATTTATTCGCAAGTTGTTTAGTGGTTTTGTTTGCATTATGGATGTATAAATATTTTAAAGGAGATCTGAAGAAAACTTTCTTAGCGACGGCGTTTGCTTCTGCGGCTACTGCTGTGTTGACGGATACTCCTGCTTTGTTTGCATTTGCAATTGTGTTCTTGATAATTGGAGTTATTACTTTAGTTAGAGGTCTTGGTAAATTTAGTATTAGGCAAGCAAAAGGTGAGAGAGCGAAGATTGGAAATACTTTAAGTAAATTAAGGTTTAAAGAAGGGTCAGCGGCGAAAGAAGAAAAAAATGTTGGTAATTATGAAGATTTAGTTGACAAACATCAATTAAACAATATTGAAAAGGATAGATGGTTTGAAAAGTATTTGCCGGGCGAAAGAAAAGCTTATGATTATTTGCATAGGATAAGTGATGTGGCAAGGGCGCAAGCAAAAGGTGGTCCGGAACATTTGAATATTGATCGTGATGTGGCTAATCGTCTTCAGTCAAGAGCCGCACAACTTAGAGACGATCTTTCTGAGAACGGGTATAGAGATCTGGCTCAGCTAATTAGTCATATGCCTAAGGCCCAAGCTATACAGGCAATTGATGAGGTTGCAAGACTACCTGATGTACAAAAAGAGTTTAGAAATTCTGAGATACATAGTCAAAGAGATTTAATTGATGCAATTAATTTGGCACACGGTATGCGAGGTGCGCGTGCTTGATCGATGTAGCCAAGGTTAAATCTGTTGTTGAGTACTTGTTAAATATAATTAGAGCACAAAGTTTAATTATCGCTAAGACTGTTGATTCTGAGAAAAAACTTGAAGGTTTGCGTAAAAAGATTGCAAAGCATGAAGGTAAGTTAATTCATACTAGAGAAAAAGCTGTTAACGAGTTGTTGAGAGAGGAAGCTGCTGAACAGAGAGATAAGACCAGAGTTGGTGAACTGATAAGAGTAGAATTTGGTAGAGAACTTAAAGATGAAGGGAGAGTTTTGAATACTGAGAGAGCTGAAGAGCATGTAGAGGAAAAACTTATTACTGATACTAAAGAAGAAATTGATTGTGATTTACATATTAAAAAAGATTTGGATATGCAAGAGTCTTTATTGAGAACGATGTTGCAAATGGTTGCGCGGCCGGAATTTAATGCGGATGCTTCTGTGTTAACAAAGTTTGCAAATTCTTGTGATGAGTATGGTAAATTGTTACATGATAAAATATCTCATTTTTCTAAGAAGAAACATGTTGATATTGAAGTGGCTGGTTTGATTAAGAAAGAAAAAGCGTTGCATTCTGAAGAATTGAAAGAAGAAACTGAAGTTAGGAGGGAAACGGACTCTTTTGCTAATGCAATGGGTGATGGTGTTAAAAGATGAAGACTTTGAAATTTTTTGAGAATTTAGTCCCTTTAGTTCTTGATGGTTCCAAGACAACAACTTGGAGATTGTTTGATGATAAAGATTTGCAACAAGGTGATAAGTTAACTTTTATTTGCAAACAAGATGGTAAGGAATTTGCAAATGCGGAGATTGTTGCGATTAGGGAAGTTGCGTTTAGGGATTTAACTGATGATGATTGGGAAGGTCATGAGAAGTTTGAATCTGATGATGAAATGTACGAGGCTTATTCTAAATATTATAGTGCTGAAGTAAATAAGAATACGATTGTAAAAATCGTTAAGTTTAAGCGAATTTGACTTTCTGTCCAATTGCTTGACCAGGCATTCCTTTTTCGAAAAGAATTCTTAAAGCACCTTTATTGCCATGTGCAGATCTAACTTCGCCTTTGATCTCTTTCTTTGCAGGAGTTGTCCATACAACATTTTTACCTACAAGTCCAGTAGCTTTTTCTCTGCTTTCTATGCCAGGTACTGAAACTATCATCTGGTTGCCTGTTTGGCGTGTTACGCTTGATCTAAAGTTTACTATTGTGCCTTCCATTTTCAGAATGATGGATTTTGGGGTCCTTTATAAAGTTTTCTACTTGCTTTGTGTTTGTTTTCAAGCTCTGTATGGCTATATTATGCGTATTTCATCGCTTATTAGTTGATATTCTCCTTTGTGTTTTTGTACTGTGCCTATGACCTCTATTTGTTCGTTTTTGTTTAATGAAAATTTTAATGGTTGAAAGTGTACAACTTGAATTTGATCATTTGTTGATACTTTAATTATGGTTGTGTTGCCGTATTGTTTTACTGATCCTATATTTCCTTGAACTAAAACTTTGTTTCCTAAGTCACTATTTGTTAGAGTGTATGGTTGTACTAGTTCTGGTTGAGAGTATTGCGATAATATGTATAGTAAGAGAATGCCTACTGCTGTAGTTATTAATGAGATTCTTAACAAGGTCTTTTCTTGCATTAATCTTTATAGTGGTTTTGTCTATAAATTATTATTTCGTTAGTTTTCGAAAAGTTTCTAGAATTCTCGGATAATTAAGGCATTGCAAGTCCAAATTCCCATTCGGTTTCTGTTCCCCAGGTGTTTGATACACAGTGTGCTGTTGCATCGAAAGATCCTCTTTGACCTTCGAATGTTTCAGTATTTGATCCTAGATCGCATTTGAACCAATGGTTGCCTTTAGAGTAGTCTCGACATAACCATGACGGATTGTCGAAGTATGTGCTGAATGCTGGTTTGCACTCACCATCGAGGTTTACACATTCATCTGGTTCACAACATGCTATTCTTCTGTCTCCGCCAGATTCTTGTGGTGGATAATAATGTCTTGTGAGGGTTGACATTTGGTAAGATGTGCCTGAATCTCCTTCTCCGCTGTCTTGCCACCATTGATTGTATGATGGATTGTATCTGAAAAGATAACTCCAAGTCCATACTTTTCCTGGAGCGCATGTTTCTCCTACGCAATCTCCATCGTATTCATCTGCTCCTCCATCTCCATCGTTATCAAAGTTATCGTCGCAGCTTGTTTCGAAGAATTGTTCTTGTACGCCCCATCTTGCAGGGTTGCCTCGACATACAAAACTTCCTCCGTCGCTATCTTTATTTGGTGTTTTTATTGAACAAACGTCCCAGTTGTTGTTGTTACCACAGATGTATGTGTCTGAGTATTCTGTATCATAATCTACACATTCTCCATCAATGTTTACACATTCATCGTTACTGCAACATCCAATTCTTCTGTCGCTTCCTGTGGCGGGCGGTGGTAAATCTTGATTTTGACCTGGTAAGTAACTCCAGATCCAAGTTTTTCCAGTTTTACTGCATTGCGTGCCTCTGCAGTCGGAATCTATTTCATCAATTTCGCCATCATTATCATTGTCTAAATTATCATCACATTGAGTTTCAGTATCTTCATAAGAAGTCCATTGGGATCCTGTACACAAATAGTCTCCACCGTCGCTTACTGAGTTTATTTTAGAACTTGTACATTCTTTCCATCTGTTAAAGCTTCCACAAATCCAACCAGGGCTGAGTGTCATATCGAAAGGATAACATGTTCCTGATGCTGTAATACATTCATTGACTTCACAACACCCAATTCTTCTTTCTTCATCTTCATTTTCAGGAGGTGCGGTATCGTAATCTTCTCCTGCTATGTGACTCCAAATCCATACTTTTCCTGTATCGCAATATTGGCCTCTACAATCATCATCTATTGTGTCGAGTAATCCATCTTCATCATTATCTATACTGTCTGTGCATTCTGTTTCTGTATCCGGTGTTTCTTCTGCTGATACTCCGGGTTCTGGATCTGCATCAGGAGCTGGAGTGTCTGGAAGGGGATCTTCGTGTGTGCCTGGCGCATCACTTGTTTCAGGTGTGTCTGGACCAGGAGGTGTTGCTTCTGGTGTGTCCGTTGTCCCAGGTGTGTCGGGATTAGAAGGTGCTCCGAGTGTTGAAGCGGCAGCAGTTCCTGGTGTATCTGTTGTTCCAGGTGTTGAAGTAGTAGTCGTACCGAGTACTTCCCCTTCTGTTTCTACAAGCTGTTGTTTTATGTCTTCAATATCTATTGATTTACCTTCTTTGTTGTAGTATAGTCCACTTTTTTCATCATAATAGAAAGTTTCTTTGCTTTCTTTGTCATAGTATTCTTTGGCTTTTTCGTCAGGAAATGCTTTTCCACTTTCGCTGTCCGCTGAGTTTTCTTGTTCTGAGCCTTGAAAAATATCTCTTGCTTTATCATATAGAACGAGAACTCCAAAAAGAATTGCGATGATAATTAATATTGTTAAGAAGATGTAAAGTAGCTCTTTTACACGGACCACCTCTTTTTGGTCTTGAGCAACCATCTTGAATGTTTACTAAACGGGGGTAAGTTTATAAACATTGTTTTTAGTTTTAATTGATTATATCTTTGTTTCTTTTAGTCGAAACCTTTAAAAAGTGATAGGTGTGTTATTTTAGTATGTTTGGTAGGCACAAGTTTAAGGATACTTCTCAGATTAAAGTTGCAGATAAGATTATTGGGCAAGTGATTGGCCAAGAATCTGCAGTCGAGATAGTTAAAAAAGCTGCATTGCAAAGAAGGCATGTGTTGTTGATTGGTGAACCTGGTACTGGTAAAAGTATGTTGGGTTTGGCTCTTGCAGATTTGTTGCCTAAAGAAAAATTAGTAGACTTAGTTTCATTTCCTAATCCTAATGATGAAAACCAACCATTGATAAGATCTGTGCCTGCAGGTAAAGGTAGGGAGCTGGTTGCAAATGCTAAAATGCAATCAATGGCAAGTTTCAAAAATCAAACTATTTTCTTAATAATTGTTGCAGTTGCTGTGACTTTATTGCCTTATTATTTTTGGAAAACTGGAGCGTTTTCTGATGTTATTTATGCTGCGTCAATGATAACTGGCATGGTGTTTATTGTTGGATTCATGCTGTTTTTGAACTTTGGTAAGAAGATGAGCAATACTAAGGTAAATGCGCCAAAATCCATTGTTGATAATTTTAAGAAGGATAAAATTCCGTTTTTAGATGCAACCGGTGCTCATGCTGGTGCATTGTTAGGTGATGTTTTGCACGATCCATTTCAATCTGGTGGTTTGGGTACGCCTGCGAATGAAAGGGTAGTTGCAGGAATGATTCATAAAGCGCATATGGGTGTATTGTTTGTAGATGAAATTGCAACTTTACAACCGCATACTCAACAAGAGTTACTGACTGCGTTGCAAGAAGGGAAATATTCTATTACTGGTCAGAGTGAGAGAAGTGCTGGTGCAATGGTTAGAACTGAACCGGTGCCTTGTAGTTTTGTTATGGTTGCGGCAGGTAATATTGAAACAATAAAACATATGCATCCTGCTTTGAGATCTAGAATCAGAGGATATGGTTATGAAGTTTTCATGAATGAAACTATGAAGGACACTCTTGAGAATCGTTATAAAATTGCGGTTTTTGTAGCGCAGGAAGTTAATAAAGACAAAAAAACTCCTCATTTCAGTCGAGCAGCAGTAGAGTATATGATTATTCAAGCACAAAAAATGGCTAATCGTAAAAAACATTTAACTGTTAGATTGAGAGAGCTGGGTGGTTTGGTTAGAGCTGCGGGAGATGTTGCAAAAGAAATGAATGCTAAGTTGGTTGAGAAGGAGCATGTGATTAAAGCAAAAAAGATTGCTCGACCATTGGAACAGCAAATTGCTGATAAACATATTGAACGAAAAAAAGAGTATGAAGTTATTGTTACTAAAGGTCATAAGGTTGGTAGAGTTAATGGATTGGCCGTTATTGGTGGTGGAAGTGCATTTTCAGGAATATTGTTACCTATTGAATCTGCGGTTGCGCCTGGTGGTAAAGAAAATAATATTATTGCTACAGGTAAATTAGGGGACATTGCTAAAGAAGCGGTTACAAATGTTTCTGCAATTATTAAGAAATACTTTGGTGAAGATATTAAAGAAAAATATGATATTTATGTTCAGTTCTTGCAGACTTATGAAGGTGTTGAAGGTGATTCGGCATCGGTGGCAATTGCTACTACAGTTATTTCTGCCTTTAAGAATATTCCAATTAAGCAGAACATTGCTATGACTGGTAGTTTATCTGTTAGAGGAGAAGTTTTACCTGTAGGTGGTGTGAGTGCTAAAGTTGATGCGGCAATTGATGCTGGTATTGAGATAGTTATTGTTCCTAAATCTAATATGGCTGATATTGTGATTGATAAAGATGATTTAAAGAAGATTAAACTGGTTCCGGTAACTAATATAGTTGAAGTGCTTAAAGTAGCATTAGACTGGAAAGGTAATCAGAAGATCTATCGTCAGATTTTGAAAGCTAACGGTATTTAAAGTGAGTAGTAAGGTATTTTTTATTGGGTTGTTGATTGTTCTTTGTTCTTTTGTAGTTTGTGCTGCGGATTTTGATATTGATATACCTGATTCTGAAGATTATTGTAACTGTGATGCGGATTGTGAGGATGCTGACTACTATGAGTCTTGTTTAGTTGAAGGTCATGAGTGGTTAGCTGCTACTAACACTAAGTCTGGTGAGTATATGGATGAGGCGCATGATGCTGGCTATAACGGCGTTTGTGTTATTGTTAAGTTAGGTAAAGAGATAATAAGAAAACCAATCTCTAATGATTGTGAGTTTACTTATGAGGCTTCTGAGGATGAAGATGAAGAAGAGCTTGAAGATGAAACAGATGCGGATGACGGTCTGGAAATTGAGATTGATACTGCTGAAGATGATGATGAGTCTGTTGTTGAAGATGAAGAGGATGAGGCGGAAACAGAAGTAGTTACTGAAGAAGAGGAAGATAAGAAAAATC
>Ga0008651_10000503_pt1 | contig 24335 bp, 21 predicted proteins | sample SaaInlV_200m_DNA_6_FD_59173 | JGI IMG/M metagenome (GOLD analysis project Ga0008651, IMG submission 59173) | Marine microbial communities from expanding oxygen minimum zones in the Saanich Inlet - SI037_S2LV_200m_DNA | ecosystem: Environmental > Aquatic > Marine > Intertidal zone ...
AATTGCGGGAAGAACTTTCTTTAAAGAATATGATCCTTTTTGTGAGTTGTTATAATAATAAAATGCTCTGAATGGATCTGCAAGATCTACCACCCGATTAATTGCAGTCAATAGCCAATCTTTATGTTCTGGAAAATTCTCTGCTAGTTTATTCATAACACTAATCTCAAATGATTTGTTAAATGCTACAATATCACCAGTTCCTTCTAGATCTGTTTTCATTTGTTCTAACATTGCAGGTCTTGGATCTTCATTACCTTCTGCTAAAAACTCTTTATGTTCTACTGATCCATCTTTTTGTTCTATGTGTAGAGAGTATTGGAATGCAATCTTTTGGTATGGTTTTGATTGATCAAATAATGGAACTGCTGTGTCAAATGTTTCATAATCAAAATGATATAGTGGATAATTCAATAAACCTAAGAAGTGTTTAATGTGTTCTTTAGATATATATGGATTATGTTCTAATGATTTAATTAGTACTTCATCTTTTGCTGCAAGTTTAGTTCCTTCAGGAATGTCTTTTATGTCTTGAACGCCTTTATTGAATAGCTTCCAATAGATTCTCCAGTTAGTTAGTTGTAAAACATTATTTTCTGGAAGAGTTCCCCAACATTCTTTTTTTAGAGGACATTCATAGGGTTTATTACAATGTTGTCCAATTGGAATGTCCTTGTATTCTGAAGCATTCATTACTTCTATAAATTTAGGAATGTGTGATTCAATATCAGTAAATGAATTAACCTTTTCAGTCACTTCCTCTTGAACAGTTAATTCTTTAGGATCTATCTCTCCATTCTTGACATATTCTTTATTGAGATAAATCAAGAAACACTTGTTTACTTTTAACCCTGCTTTTTCTAATACATATTTTTGAAATGCTAAATCAGGAATGTGTTGAGGTTTAGATTGAGTTGTCGATTTAATTTCGATTAAATCCCAACTATCGCCTTGAGGGATAATTAAATCTGATCTGACAAATAGATTGTCAATCATGAAACTTGCTTCAAAAATAGTCTTTTTGTTTTTAACAGCTTCTTTGGTTTTCTCAAGATTCTCTTTAAACCCTAAACCATTCAAATCAAGACTATCTGGATACAACTTCTTGACATACTCTTCAAAATCATGACCTTGACTAAATTTATGTTCTGTAGAAAGGTCTATCTCCGGAAGAAGTTTTTTATTAGCAAACCACAAGAGCCGAGGACACTGAAGTCCATTCATGAATTTAGATTTAGTTAATATCATTTATTATACCTTTTCAAATAAGTTCTTCCCCATATAATCCAAAAAAATCTAGGATATTCTTTCAATAACGACAAACATGATAGTGAAAATGTATATATCATTTTATAATTTGAATAACATGAAAATCACGATATTCTCTATATAACCTCTTCTCAATTGTGTTTCATCAGACTCTTTTTCAAAATCTTGATCTCTCATCAACAATGCTACTATTTTACTTTCACCATTCTTCTTGAGAGCTGCGGATTTTCTATCGCAGTTGATACAATCTTCAAATAATGCAAGATGATTTCTAAAATAAATAAACTGATTGTTAATTGTTGTCTTCTTTTCCCAGATATCTGTTAAACTAAAATTTGTTCCAAAATGATCATTCAACTCTTTGAGTACTTTGGGTTTATTCTTTTCATTCAAGATTTCTAAATTAGAATATTTCTCTCTCAAATATTTTATTCCCTCTATTGATTCTGCTATTGATTCTTCGGAATAGTCTATCATTGAATAAAGTCCGAATACAAATTCTACATAATTTATAGATTTAACATCCAATAATATTTTTAGACAAGCTCTATATGGGAAGAGTATCCGTTTTCCTTCATCTTCTTTAACAGTTGAATAATATCTTAACATTTGACCTTTAAAGATTTGTTCAAAAGATAATTTATCTTCAAATAATTGAACTCCTAAAGGGGTTAACTTGAATTCTTTTCCTTCTTTTTCAATTAGTCCTAATCTTCTAGTATGAGAAACATTATTGTGGTTAATTTTTATATTTTCCATACTCAAGGTAGCTATTTTAGTTTTGAATTTTTTCAAGGTAGGCAATACAAGATTTTCTTTATACGACTCGACAGAATAATCTCCCAAGGTGGTGAATATTCTTTTATAGTCGCTTTTTCTCTCTTTTTTACCATACTTTTTAGTTTTGTATGTGAACTTGGTTGGTTCACCATTAACTTCTGCAATTCTTATATACAGTTTTTCTTCAAATTTCTTTATGTCAATGTTTTCTGGCATCTTCAAAACAATTGGTGAATCTGAATTCTTTGAGAATTTGTGGGATTTACCTTTTGAAGCTTGGAGGTTAATTTTATTTACCCATTCTGCTAACCTGAGATCTTGATCTCGAAGAGATTGTATCAAGTTATGAAGCATCTCAAAATCTACTTCATTTACTATCTCTGCTTCTACCTTACCCTCTGGTATCAAGATTGGTACAATGAAATATGCTGTTTTCTCTGTTGTGCCAATTGGTTTTCTTAGTGCCCTTCCGCAAGCCTGAACAATATCTATCAATGAACTTTTAGGATTAACGAAATAGATACTATCTATAATTGGAACATCAACTCCTTCTGTCAAACATCTCGCATTAGAGATTACACCATATTTAGAATCCTTAAATAAATCTAGTATTTCTTTACGCTCACCAGCAGACATGGTTCCATTTATGTGGTCAAGATAAAAATCATTATCACCTAAATCCGACCACATTCGTTCAAGTATTTTTTTCAATGAAATATCGTCCCCGCCAATCCCATCAATAAATGCGTTTGCACCTTTTACTGTACTATGAAAAGTAACTGCTTTTTTTATTGGTAATTCTTTCATTGCTTTTACCAACATTACTTGCCTGAATATGTTCTGAGCATAGGAATAGTATTCCTTTGTTCCTTCTTTAATATCAACTAATAATTTGTCATTTTTAATTAGGTCATATACTTCTTTTTCTTTAACACCCGCTACAATAATTTTGTAATCAGATATTACATTCATACCTATAGCTTCTCCAAAATTAAATCTATCAAAAACTGGACCATATAATGATTCATCATCCATAGAAAATACAAGTCTATTGTACTCTTGAGCTTTCTTTACAATCCAAGGTCTTAGTAGTCTTTCTGTCGCAGTCATAAATAGTCTTTTTTTACTTCTAATATGATTATCATCAAGTCCCAATGTAAATAATCCTGAATTTTTTGCACCTGCAGTTCTATGTGCTTCATCGAAGATAGAAAGGTCAAAAGTAAATCCTTTAGTTTTTTTCATAGCTTTTGCTAATACATCTAATGACTGATATGTTGAGAAAATCACTTTTTTTCCTTTAAATGAGTGAGACAAGTATGCAGAGATGTGATCTAATGATGTCGTTACCGGAATGTTGAAATCAGACAAGGTTATATCACCATCATCCACCTCATCAGAGACAGATTTGTCGCTGCATACACATAGATATGAAAAATCAGTCACACTCTGTTCAGACCAAGACTCTAAAGTTTGCTTTATTAAAGCTAAACTTGGCGCAAGAAAAAGAACAGTTCGGGTTTTCATAGCCTCAGTTATTCGTAATGCAGTAAATGTTTTACCAGTTCCACATGCAGCAATTAACTTTCCCCTATCATTCTTACTAAAACCCTTTAGTGTGTTTACAATCATTCTTTGTTGATATTTAAATGGTCTAAAAACTTTTTTCCTCACTGGTTTTGCATTGACAAAATCATAAAATTCACTATAAAATTCATGACCTAAAGCATCAAATTCATCTACGAGTACACTTAAATGTTTTTTATGTTTAGCACATAACCTTGAGAGGGAATAACAGTTAGCAATAGTCAAATGATTATCTGTTTTTTTTGCTTCTGCCCAGAACTTCGCCAATTCATCATATGATGATTTTTTTCTATCTGTTCTAAACTTAACTTGATAACCTGTAGCTGATCCATCACGATGAATTATTAATCCGTCAACTCCACAATCTTTCTTTTCCAGTTCAAATTTTCGTTTATATTTCAGAGGTATATTTTTTTCCATATAAACTTCAGAAATCTGATACAGAGTTTTATGGAGATTAAAGTATACGAACACAAATTCTTCAAAAGCATCTCCTCTCTGTTTAGTGGTAGGTAAAGCTTCTATCTGTTTCTCTAACTCTTTCCACGTTTTTATCTTGCTCAGTAACAGCTTATTATATTTCATTTCTAATCACGATAATACTTTCTCTCATCAAATTTTCATATTCGCCATGAAGCTCTTTCATTTGTTGAGATGAGGCTCGAATCTTTCTTGCATGGATAACTTCTTCAACTACGAAGCCTAGCTTAGATGCTATCTCCGATATTAATAAATCTGTGGGTACTAGTACTCCCCTATACCCTGAATTAGCTACAACAATATAACATTTAGACTTTGGAGTCATAACTGCCTTCAATCTTGAAAGCATTTCTTCCATATCATCAAAGTAACCTTTTACCATGTCTGGAATGTTTTTATTCCATATATTAAAAGTAGAAATTAATTGAGATATTATTTCCACAGACTGATTAGGATTATTGATATTATGATCAAATTTAGAATTTACATGTGATCTCATTGCAATTGATCGATAATTCCAAAAATCACTATATGCCTGTACAAAATCCCCCATCCAAAGTTCTAATTTGTATACTTCACAATAATCAAAACAATTTGCATATGGAGGAGAAAATATAACTATGCCTGCTTGCTTCTTTTTGATCTTTTTGAAATCTTCATCAATCAACATAGACCCATTAATAATGATGCTATTTGGATGTTCTTTCGAAAGCCCAATATCCTTAATCATATTTTCAACTTTAGATTTATAATAAACATAAACATCTCCTACGGACTTTTTATTCTTTACAATCTTTATTCCATTTCCATCCTTGATTCTATTTGAGCAATTCTCAACAATTGAGAGATATGCAAGCTTGAGAAAATCACTAACCTTTTCATTAGATGTTTTTTCATAGAAACCTTTTATTTTCATTAATTGATTAAAAGTTTTTGTGTCAAATGATTTATCTAATAAAGGTGATTGTGGAACTATTTTTGTAGCAGTAGGACTAAATGCGTTTATTTCTTTTTGAATCATCTCAATATCCTGCTCACTATAATTTGCACATTTAACTTTTGAAGCAAGTGTAGCGACAGGATTTATATCAAACCCGATTGATTTGAAACCCATACTTTGTGCTACGACATTAGTGGTACCAACGCCACAAAAAGGATCTAATACAAATTCATTTTTTCCGGGAGATTCTTTTTCAATTATTTTGTTAATTAATAGTGAGGCGTATCCTTGTTTATAATCAAACCAATTGTGGATTGGTTGAGTCTTGTTAGTTTTGAAATTAACTAAATTTGAAAATTCTGAATCTTGAACTACCTCAAACTTTGCTTTCAACCTTTTTAATACATCTAGATATTTAGGTAAAACTGATTGATGCAGTTCTTCATTAATTACTAGTTTTGTTTCACTTGTTCTTGCCATATTTCCCACTATAAATCTTGTCTAAATGATTTTTTTTATATTTTTCATACAACGTATGTTTCCCATTTGTTGGTAGAGTGGTTGCAAAGTCAGATACCAAAGGTATAACTTCCAAAACCATTTCTTTTATTACCTTATTATGATCTTTTTTCAGCTTATCTGGATTAATATGCTTCAGGAATAATGAATCTAACTTCTCAATAAATTCTTCTTCTGTTTCATTAGACTTCTTCTTGTTTTCTTCAGCGTCCTTTGCAAATACATAAATGAAATCACCATATGGTGAGCCTTCATATTTTGTATGTGCTGTTTGTCTATAGTTTTTAACTCCTGATTGGAAGAATAACCCTTCTTTTTTAAATTTGAAACCAGATCTAAAAATGGAAATCATTAATGCTAACCAGGCACCAATATCTTTATTATTGAATGTTAATACCATTAAACCATTAGGCTTTAGCACTTCAAAACATTTATTGAAAACTCTGAATAAATTATTTTCATATTCTTTTAATCCCTTTGATCCTTCAAAATTCTTTTTTCTATTTGACACTGCTTCCTTTGTAAAATTTACATTCTTTTTATCATAAAGGTCCTTATTCCAAGGATACCAAAAATGAGATAATTCCAAATATTGAACATTGCTTCCATAGGGGGGATCTGTAATTATTGTATCGACTGAGTTTTTAGGTATGTTAGAATCCTCTATACTATTTGATTGTAATAGGACATTACCCTTTTTTAAACCTGAGAAATCATTAACATTATTCACTTCATAATCAAATGTTGAGTTAAATTCTAAAGCACTCTTAACTCTTGAATATGCTTTTCTAAAAGCATCCATTACGTTAACTTCACAGAATTGATTAGGAACCCAATAGGCATGTTTAGACCAAGTGGTTGGTTTCCCTGATTGCCACCCTTGGTGTGTAAAGGACATAATGTTCGTGTCCCTCAAACTACTACTAAAGGTAACTCTCAATATTTCTCGAACACTATCATCTACTTCAAGTTGATTAATTTTATTCAATAATAATAGATTGATCAACAAATTACGTTTTGTGAAAAAATCTTGAAAATGAATTATTCCTTTTCTATGTAATAAATCTTCATGCTGCCTGTCCCAATTCAGAGGTATTTTGTCTTGCGGGATTGATATATGATTGTTTTTTATTTCAGCATTTAGGAATTTGATATGATCGAGAATGGCTTTTTGTCTTTTATCATCAAAATTAACAGCATAATATTTTTTGGTAATTGGTGATTTAGCGAAAGATGATAAATATATCTGTCCCACCCGTTTACAATTTTTTGGTTCAATATACTCTTTGTTTCCTTCACATTTTTTATTCTGACACCTATAGCGCCCATTCTTTATTTTATGTTCATTTGAGAGTATTGTTTTCTGCCCACATAAATTACATTCTGCTTCAGAAGCCAATTCATTCCATTCTTCAACAGCTAATGTAGGTTTCAAGGTTTTTTTATCTGTGGAAATATTTATCTGAGGATATTCTGAGTACAAGTATTCAAGGTATTCTTTCAATTTTGTATATGCTTGATTTATTGAATCATTATCCGTTTCCTTTTTAATCATATTTTTTACTATGAGAATTGATAATGGATTCAAGTCAAATCCTACCATCTTCCTTCCATTCTTCAAGCCTTCATAGATTGTGACCCCTCCTCCGCAGAATGGATCTAACACTATGTCTGATTTATTACTGTAAAGATCTAGAAGCTGACTAAATACATTCCAAGGCCTCCTGGCAAAATATCTATGAATTTTGTATGGTGGAGTGTGGGCTTTCGCTTCAATAGGAATATACAACTTCATTTACTCCCCTCGTTATTTTTTAGTTGTTCTTCCATCATCAGTTCAAACTGTCTAGAGAGAATCCAACCTTTCTTTTTGCAGAAGTCTCTATATTTATCATAAAGTTCAGAATTTACACGTAAAGTAATGTTTTTTGAACCCATGAAATAACAAATATCCACAAGTATATATAAATATTCCTTTAAATTTGATCCTTAAACTCCTGAAACTTCTTATACAACTCAGGATCTTGCATAATCTCCATCAAAAATTTAATTGATTTATCCATCTCAATACTTTTCTTCTCTTCATCTTGTAGAGCCACATGAACATTCAAAGGTCTGCTACATTGATGACAATATCTAGAACTCTTTTCATTAATTACACCACAACCACATTTTAATGGTAGATTCCTTACTTCTTTTTCGTCTTGAAGTCCATACATTTTCATATAAGCCTGCTCTAATTGTTTGTTAGACAAATGAACATATCTTCTAACCTGTTTAGAACCCAGTGTCCAACCCATATATGAACAAAGCATTACTTCTGGAAACTCAGGAGCTAATAAGGAAGCTCTACTATGTCTAAACCAATGAGGATTATGTCTCTTACTAACATTAGCTTTCTTAAAACACTTAGCAATAATTTTTTTAGCACCGATATATCTAATAGGTTTATGCATCATTCTTGTATTTTCACCTAACCAAAAATAGCTATTAGGGTTATCCTTAAAAGGATGAATCTCTAAATATCTTACAAGGTAAGGAACTGAAGTTACACAAGTTATTTTTCTTTTACCTGTTTTACCATCTAATATTATATTAGCATTCATCCCTTTAAAATCAATATCCTTAACTTTCATATTAAGAAGTTCACCAACTCTTGCTCCACTTTCATGCAGAAATTTAATCATTGCTTTTTCTTTATAATTAGGAGTTGCCTCTACAACCTTATCAATATCCTTTTCTGTAAGAATTGTTGTTGGATCTATTTGTATAATCTGTTCTTTCTTTTCAATCTTTTTAATATATTGATAAAATCTTGTTAACCTAATTCTCTCTAATTCCTCCGCTTTAAACAACCTATCATCGTCCTCTTCTAACCACTTATAAAACTGTTTTAAAGCTCTCTTGTAATCGGCTTTAGTTGTCGCAGAATGCTTATTTTGTTGCTCAATATAACAGAGTATTCGCTCTATATCCCTTTTATTTAGTTGATCTAAATCATTTTCTGCAACCTCAGCTAAAACTTTAACTTGATGAATTAATTTAGAAACTCTTTGTTCAGATCTACCTCTTGATAAAAGATTTGTAGAAAATTCTTTGATTAACTTTTTATTGTTTGCTGTTATATCAGATTCGTCTACCTTTTCAAAGGCCCTTACTAATTGGTTTTTTTTGCTTTTGTAATAGATTCTTGTTCCATCATATCCCATATTTATTCTTTAGAAATAGTTTCTTTTAAACCCTTTAATATCTCTCAATATATTCAGATATTAAAAAGGGATTGTTATACCCATAGAGTTAAGTGCCCCCGCCGGGATTTGAACCCGGGTCCTCACCTCGAAAGGGTGAAATGACTAGTCTTAGATATAAAATATACCTAAATTGACCGTACTACACTACAAGGGCATAACAAGAGAAAAATAAATTTATTCTTTTATAAAGTTTTTGTTTAATTGTCAAACACTTCAATTTTAAAACATTTTTCATTTGCTAAGGTTTCAAGTCGAGATTTAGCTCTTTTTGTCAAATCCCTACCAGAATCATAAAAATTGAAAGTTATTTGACCTTGATCATCAAGCCTTAAATGATCATAACTATAAACACCTGATTCTCTATCTATTACAGTCTGAACACCTATAGTGATACCACCATTCATTTCTTGCATAATAACTTTACTAAGATCTTCAAAACAGTTTTGAGGATCTCTACCATTCTTACCTTGGTAAATAAATCTAACTTTTTGTCCTGTTGCTTCTCTTGTATACATTTAATTTCACCTAAGTTTCTATTAAAATTATTCCTATTTTATAAATATTTGGATAAATCTGAAAAATTTCCGGAAATTTTATATAATTCTTTTTAAATTTTAACAATATCAATATATAATGGATTATTCTGAAAGAAATAAGAAGGTAGCTCAAGCTAGATGGAAAAAAGTAATTGAGAAAGAAAAAAGGAATATTCCTACAGATAATAAATCCTTATTGCTAAAATCTTTATTATGTGGTTTACTTGCTGGAGATGGAAGTGTACAAATTAGAAATGAGAAAAAATCTATACATTATCAACTAGATTTTTTTCCAGATGATAAATATATGTTAGATAAATATTGCGAAATAATCCAAAAATTATATAATAAAAAACCACAAATAAAAAATAAACAAAACTTTTTTTCAGTTAGATTAGGATCAAAAACAATAATTGAAGATTTAAATGAAATATCAAATTTTGGTTTAAAAGAATGGACTCTTCCAGAAGAATTATGGAAAATAGAAGGTGCAAAAGAAAATTGGCTTTCGGGATTTTTTTCAGCTGAAGCTTATGTTGGTCCGAATTGTATTAAATTACAAACAATAAATGAAAAAGGAATGAATAAAATTTCAGAATTATTGAATGAATTAGAAATTGAACATTGTTCTTATCAATATACACCCAAAAACTTGAAACATTCAAAAGTATATATTATCTTTATTAATAAAAAAGAAGCTAGAAAGAACTATTTTAATAGAATTGGTTTTGTACATAATAAGAAATATAAAAAACTTAAAGAAACATTAAATTTATAAACCATAATAAAAAGAGTATGTATATGCCGAGATCGCGTAATCTGGTATCGCGCAAATTTCTGTTCAGATTGAATAGAAAGCGTAGGCCTGGAAAATATCAGATTTGATTCCTGAGAGCTTGTTTCCTTTGGATATCTGGGTTCGAATCCCAGTCTCGGCGTATTTATTATACCAAAGCTCTGATCTTTTCAACCAGTTCAGGATCAACATAATGATTTAGAGTAACTGTATAACTTTCTTTCCAAATATTTTCTTTCTTTGAGAATTTCTTGTGTCCTAAGTCCTGAGCTAATGATAAGAAGAATTCTTTCATTTCTTTTTTGTTTGTTGTTTTGTGAGTTTTAAGAAATTCTCTTGCCCTTAAACTTGCATGGTGTGATCTAACTATGTGTGGATAAAATTCTTTCCCACAATAACTTTTGAAAGCTTCTTTGAATTTTGTATCTTTTAGAGGATGTCCATTTGGGCCTGTGAAAACAAAAGAATCAGTTTTTAAATCTTTTAATTTTTTATTTAATCTTCTAAGATAATTTGGAGGAAAATTTTTTTTAATTGTTCTTGGAACTCCATCTTTAGCAAGATAATTGAAAGTTACTTCTTTGCCTTTGATTTTAATATCTTTTTTCTTTAAAGTTGTAAGACCTTTATGTCCATGAGCCTTGAAATAAATTTCGTTCCCTACCCGCATGTAAGTATTTAGTAATGTGTACATAGGTAAAGCTAAATGATCATTTTTATTTTTTAATGCCAAAGTAACTTTTCTTTTGATTAAAGGATAATGTTTATCAAATTCTTTTACCTTTTTGTATTTCCTTAATTTTGCTTTTGATTTTTTATCTAAAGTGTAAATGTAAGCATAAGTTCCACCTGGATTTTGTAGTAATACATCCCAGTGTTCATTTGATTTTTGATCGTGAATAGTTAAGTGATTTGCAAATAAAGAATATGCTTTGTCCAAAGTTTTATTGTTTGGTAAAATATTTATTCTTGCACCTTGACATTTGCCTTCAGAAGACAATTGTCCTTTTAGAAAGTTGGGATCATTTTTGTCAATTAAAGATTTTAAATTTTTACTTTTTTTGAAAAGTTTAATTACTTGACTAGCATTTGGAAATTTAACTTTTGACTTTTTCCAAGAAGATTTTGTTTTTTCGTAAACTTGTAAATCTTTAGTTTTTATCCTCAAAGTACCTGGAAGTGTTTCTTTCATAGAATTTATTATAGTTTTAGAGTTTTTATATTTATTGAAAAAAAAGAAAAAAATTATTTTTTTAAGATTATCTGAATTTCATCCTCATCCTCCAAATAATGATTTATTCCAACAGATTGTCTTGGAAACTTTGCACTTTTTCCAGTCACTCTTGCCACTTTGAATTTTTCAAGGAATTCTCTATGAATTTTTTGAAGTAGATCACTAACTCTTGAGTCTTTGGCTAAGATAAAAGGTTTTCTATCATGAACAGTAAAAACTCTGATCAAGTTAGATAAATTCCAAATCTCTTCTTTCAGTTCATTAAATCCTTCTTCAGTTTCTGTGGAAATTGCAATTACTTTATCCTTAGAGAATTTTTCTTTTAATTCTCTAAAGTTATCTCTAGCTAAATCTACTTTGTTGCCCAAAATGATTTTAGGTTTCTTGATTTTTGCTTTGTCAATTTCATCCATAATTTTTTGCATATCAGATAATGGCTTTGAGAGATCGTGCATGAAAATAATTCCATCTGCATTTCTGACAATTCCAATTAACCTTTTTCCGCCACCAATGTCATCAACAGCACCTTTTAGTAAACCTGGAAGATCTACTATTTGAATATCTGCACCTTTCAAATTTATTACTGCAGGTTGAGGCTTTAATGTTGTAAATTCATATGCAGCAACTTTGATTTGTATTCCTGAAAGTTTCTGAATTAATGAGCTCTTACCAACACTTGGACATCCGACTAGGACAAACTGTTTTTTACCTTGTCTTTTTACTCCAAGCCAATCTTGGTGCTTAATGTTTGATCTGGTTTTGGTTTTCTTAACTTCATCAGTTAACCAACTCTTCATTTCACCATATGGCCCAGTGTTAAAGCCAGGTAATTCTTGTCTTATTTCTTCGATTTCTTTTAATTTTGCTTTTCCTTCGAGACCTTTTAGTCTCTTTTTTATTATTTTAAATTGAACTTGATGAGGCATTACCATCTTGTATCCTCCTAATTTATGATATTTGATTTACGACTATAGAATCTACTATCTGAAAAAAATAATATAGATCATGGTATCATATTAAAAGAAAAATGAACTAGAAGCCATGCTAGTTGAAATTAACTCTGAGATTAATAATTTTTCTCTCTCCAATCTAGCATTAAATGTTTTCATAATTTATACTCCATAAGAGGAGATTTATAAAGTTTTCTAATTCAATATTTTTATAAATAAAGAGTAAATTTCTTTTATTATGAGTCTTAAAGTTAAATTCTATGGAGGAGCATTAAAGAAGGATTGGGGAGAGTTAGGTGGTGTACAAATTCTTTTCCATGATACTGACGCTGATACAAGATTTTTCTTTGATTTTGGACAAAGACCTGACCATTATAATCGATATTATGGGTTCCCTTACAAACCAGCTAGACATAGTGAAATTGAAATTGCAAAAAGTTTAGCACTAGCAGCAGACTTTCCTGGAATTTATAGATTAGATGGACAAGGTTTTAGAGACCCTAGATTTAGAAAACCAGGGATTGATGGAATTGTTTGTAGCCATGCACACTATGATCATATTGGAGAAGTTGAAAAGTTAAGACCAGATATAAAATTATTTTATCATAAACATGGAGCTACACTTGCAAGGCTTTGGCAAAAGTTAAGTGGAAGAACTGTGAATCAATTTTTAGATTATGTTGCAAGAAATGCTTTAGTACCAAATACCCAAGGTGGATTAAAATTTGCTTCAGGAGATTTAGCAACTATTGAAAGAGCTATTGTTGAATTGGAAGATGAAGAAAGAGTTAAGATTGGAAATATTTATGGAACACCATATTTAGTTGATCATTCTTTGCCTGGTGCGACAGGTTGGATCTTTGAAACTAGTGCAGGTAAAGTTGCAGTTAGTGGAGATATAAGGTTTAGAGGAAGAAGAAGAGGCGATACAGAGAAGTTTATTGAAGCTTTGCATAGAGAGAAGATTGATTATTTCTTTGTAGAAGGTTCTTTGTTACATTTTGACCATCAAGGTACTGAAGAAGATGTTACAAGTGCAATGATTGATCAGTTGAAAGATGTTGCATTTGCAGCTGTTGCTTACCCACCTAGAGATTTTGATAGAATGACTTCAATGTATTATGCAGCTAAAGCAACTGGGAGAATGTTAGTAGTTGATGCTGCTCAAGGAGAATATTTGTCAAAATTTAATGGAGTTAATGGTTATCCAAAATTAAATGATGAATATATTGGAATTTATATGCCTAAGTTGAGATATGGTTTAATCGATAGTGAGTATCCTCAAGAAATGGTAGAAAGAGATTATAGAGTTTGGCAAAGACATTATTTAGATCCTAAAAGAAAATGGGACGGAAATAAAAAGAAAGTGCAAAGAGTTTCAATACAAGATATGAAAAAAAATCAAGATAAATTTTTAGTATATATTCCTGCAAATCATTTGGTTGCAATGTTAGAAGAAATTCAACCTAAAGAAGGAAGTAAATTTATTAGATCGCACCCTGGACCTTGGACTAAGTCTATGGAAGTTGATGAAGCAAGACAAATTGAAGTTTTAGATCATTATAATATGTTAACAGGACCAAAATTAGATGTGTTGAATGGAACTCAAAGTAATATTACTACTGTTCATATTACTGGACATTGGAACAAAGAAGAATATTCTGAAGTATTAAGAGAATTGGATTGTTTGAAAATTATGTATCACACAATGATTCCTAAATTATCTGCAATGTATGCTTCAAGAAGAAGGCAAATAATCCCACAAATAGATGATGTTTTGATACCAGTGAGAGGAAAACAATATGAGTTTTAAAAATAAAATGCAATTTGAAAGAGGAGAATTAATTACTGAGTCTGATCTAAAAAGTTTTTTTAATTGTAAGTATTCATATTTTTTAAGAAAGAATTTAGGAACAAGTAAGGCTCCAGTTTCTGCTTTTGCTTCAATGGCTTTATTTTTTCAACAAGAAAGAAAGAAAATTTTTCAAATGATTAGAGATAAAACTTTAAGAGACCCTGAAAGAATGGATATGAATGAGTTGAATGAAAATTTCCCTTTTAGAGATGCTTATGCTTGGAGTGGTTGGTTACAAGGAAGATGGAATCACGCAATTAAAGGAGAAAAGTTTCATGGAAGAGAAATTAGATGGGCTTTCAATGGACAAGGATATAGATCTGGACAAAATTTGAAAGATGCTGTTGTAAATTATTGGAGTTTTGTTTTAGAAAATGGTGCACCCATTTTAGGAACTATTAATTTACCTATGTCAGTTTATTTTGAAGGAATTCCTTTGAAAGTTAAATTTCCTGAGATTAGAAGAGGTGGAATTATCGACGACCCAAACCCATGGGGATTTAGAACAGACTTTGATAGAAAAGATGGAACTATTGATGAGAGTGCTTTTGTAACTTTTAGAATATTAGCATTGTGTGAAATTTTAAGAAATGGAATGAAAGAAGATAATTATTTCTTATTCGAAAAGTTAGGAATTGATGATGATGTAATTAATGATTTAGAAACTATGATTATTAGTCCGAAAATTAAGTATAGACATTATAATGCAAAAAAAGATATTTTGTTGGAAACAAGTAGAGATGATTCACATTTAGAGAAATTAAGAGGGAAATTTGAAAGTTTTTTTGAAGGAAAATTGAAAAGAGATTATCCAGTTAATCATGGACATTGTGGAAGTTGTCAATATAATGTTTTAGGAAATGATGGTAAAGCTATTTGTCCAAGTATAAAAAAAGGAACAAGGTTGTTAGTGCCTGAAGTTTATTTTAAGAAAAGAAAATTTAGAATTAATATTAACAAAAGTGAAGGAGAAATATATCTTTTGGGAAAAGTTAGAGAGGATGAATTTGTTGATAGAGAAATTGCTGAATATTCTTTGAGTTATGTTATTGGAAGTGAAATTGTTGCTCAGTCTTCATATGATTGTAGTTTGAGAGGGATGGGTTATGAAGAAAAAATGATAGAGAGAGGTTATAGGGAATTGAAATTTATAGCTGAAGTTCAAAGTAAAGTTTTGAAACATGAAGTTGATTTTAAGGATTTTGATTTTGCTGGAAAGAAAAAAATAAAGAAAAAATTATTAGATTTAGGTTATGATGAAATTGATAAGGATACATTCTTGTTAAGTTATGATCCTCTACCTTTCTAAACTTCTATTACTGAACCTTGTTTTGCAATAAAAACTTCTAAATTACTTCTTCGATTTAATCTTCTACTTATTTCAAATAAATCTGTATCAGATCTTCCAGGTTTGTGGTGAGTAATTATTAATTTTTTTACTTTTGCAGCTAATGCAATTTCATATACTCCTTCAAAAGTTGCATGGCCATAACCTCGAAATTTTTCATATTCTAATTCATTATATTGTCCATCCATAATTAATAAGTCAGCACCATATGCAGCACGAATTAACTGATTTATTCTTGCCTGTGTTTGATCTTTTGTAAATGGAATAATATTATTATCTAAGTCTCTATAATACCTAAATTCCATGTCAGTTGAAAATACTATTTTTTTTCTTTCAGCCTCTATAATGTAGCCTTGAACACCATAGTCTCTATGAAAATCAAAATGTAAATCTTTTTCAATTAATCCAGAATTACTTGGATGCCATCCTGCTACAAATGAAGTTACTTCTTGACCAGTTTGAGTTCTAAATGAATGATTTGGTGGAAGTGAACTTATCTGTCTTAAATTTGTTAAAATATCTAATGGAATTGGAGATACAAATTTTGCAAATTCTAAATTTAATCCTGTAAATATTTTGTAAGGACCAATAATATCAACTTCTACACCTTTAGGATTAAAGTACATTTGTTCAGTACCAAGTAAACCTGATGTATGATCATGGTGTAAATGAGATAATGCAATTGTTACAGCTTCAGGAGATCTTTCTCTCATTGTCTCTTGAGCTAAAGGTAAACCAGAACCTGCATCAAAGAATATTACTTCTTTATCTAGCCATAATCCTAAGCAAGTTGTTGAATTACCAAAGCCTCTTGACTGTTTAAAATCTGTGCCGTATGATCCTCTTGCTCCGTATATTTCTATGCTTACCATCTTAGTGATATGGATGTCATAAATACCCTATAAAATGTTTTAGCTAATTTTAACGAAAAAAAGGATAAATTTATATACTTTTACTGATTTGAGTTAAAATATGAAATATGAGCCTCGAATTAAAGCAAAGAAAGTTTTTGATTTAGATTTGAAAGATAAAAAAATCTTGAAATGTTTAGAAGAAAATTCTAGACAGAGTCATAATCAAATTGCAAAAAAAGCAGGTTTGTCTAAAGAAAGTGTTAGGTATAGAATAAAACAATTAGAAGAAAAAGGAATCATACAAAATTATAAAGTTGTCGTCGATATTAAGAAATTAGATTATAGAGCATATCATCTATTTGTTAACTTAAATAAACCTGATTTAGAGATTGAAAAAGAATATTTGAAAAAATTAATTAGTTATCCATTTGTAAGAGCTGTGATTAAATTTAGTGGAGGATATGATTTTGAAATTGCAATGGTTGCAAAAAATATCGACGAGCTAGAAAGGAATTTGACCCAATTATTTAATGGAGTAGATAAATATATTAAAGAAAATGAATTATTAATTGTAGTTAGAACATTTGTTGGAAGAGTTTTTCCTAAAAGTTTCTTAGAATTTGAAATTGAAAAAAAGAAAAAGAAAATTAAAGAAATAAAAGTGGATGATAAAGATATTAAAATTCTGAATGTTTTGAAAGAAGATGCTGTTATGCCTATCTATAAAATTGCAGAGAAAACAAAATTAGGAGTAGATTCTGTGACTTATAGAATGAAAAAACTAGAAGATGGAGAAATCATTAGAAATTATATTCCAGCTATTAATTATAGAGCAGTAGGTTATCAAGTTTATGCTATTCTTTTGAGAATAAATAGTTTATATGAAGATGTAGAAGCTAAATTAAAAAGATATTTAATTCAAGATCCAAATGTTTTGTGGGCTGTAAAAACCATTGGAAATTATAATGTTATGATCTATCTTGCAGTCGATAAACCTGAAGATTTGCATGATACATTAAATAAAATTCGAAGAACATTTGCTAATAGAATTAAAGGTTATAAAACCCTAATTGCATATGAAGAATACAAATATACCTACTTCCCAGAATTATTTTTAGGAGAGTAAGATTTAAATATAGTTATTTTATATTAAATTCTATGATTGAAGAAGCTAATAAAGTTTTTAGAGAAAACTATGATAATAAAGCTTGGTATGGTAGATGTATTTTTCTGAGTTGGTATTGTGATAAAGGAACTTGTAAGTTTTGCTTTAGAAGTACAATCAAACATAAAATAAAACATTCTAATAAAGCTACAAGAACAAAAGAATCTGTTGTCGTCGAAGCAATTCTATGTAAAGCTCTTGGATGGAGAGTTGAATTTCTTACTGGAGGATATGGTATCTTTCCAATTGAAGAATTAGTTGAGATTACAAAATTAGTTAGTGAAGTTTATGGTGAAAAAATTTGGTTGAATTTAGGTGTGATAAGTAAAGAAGATTTAGAAAAGTTTAGACCTTATGTTAAAGGAATTGTTAGTTCTATTGAAACTGTTGAGCCAATCTTACATAAAGAAATGTGTCCAGATAAAGATATTGAACCATATGAAGATATGTTTGAATATGCTGAAGGATTTAGAAGAAGTATGACAATGGTTATAGGTTTAGGAGAGAAAAAAGAAGATTTTGATTTGTTAGAAAAGTTTATTGAGAAACATCAATTAGATAGAATTACATTTTATGCATTGAAACCAGTGACTGGAAGTCCATTTACTAAAGGTCCAGAGACTGAAGATTATATTTGGTGGATTGCTAAAACAAGAATAAGATTCCCTAAGTTAGAAATTATTGCAGGAACAACAGCAAGAAGATATGAAGAAGTTGGTCGATTATTAGAAGCTGGTGCTAATGCTTTTACAAAATTTCCTGCTACAAGAAAATTTGGAACAAAAGAAGCTTATAGAATTGAAGAAGATATTAAGAAAGTTAGAAGAGAATTAGTTGGAACAATTACAAAATTACCTGATTTAAATTGGGATAAAGAAGTTGAAAAATTAAATTTAGATAAAGAATTTGAAATAAAAGTAAAAGAAAAATTAAAATCTTATTTAGGTAGACTATCCCAAACGTCCAGCTAAATCACTACCTGAAGATTGTGGTGCTTTTTGATCTGCCATAGCTTTTTTTGCTTCAGCTTCTAAATCAATACCTAAACCTTTTAATGCATTTACATGAGCTTCAATTTGTTGTTGTACTACTTGTAAGATTTTCATGAATTCTTGTTGTTCTACAGCTAATACTGATAGTGCGCCTTTATGAAAGCCAATTTGCTCTTCTTTACTTAGTTGTTTTTCTGCCATTTTTGTGCCTCTAATTATATCTTTGAGCCTCTAGTTTGTTTATAAAGGTTTGGTTTAGGTAGTTTTATATATATATGTTAAAAAAGAAGAAATATGAGTCAAGCAGTTGTATCGTTACAGAGAAGGAAATTAGAGGAAAAATTAGCTGATAATCCAGATAAAAGGTATAATAGAGTTTTAGGTAGTTTTTTTGAAGAATATCCAGAAGGTAGAATTGGAGATTATGAAATTGTTGATGTTTTAGGTTCTGGAAAGCAAGGCTTAGTTTTTGATGCAATAGGTGATGATGGCAAAGAATATGTTGCTAAAGTTGTTGCTGGAAATTTAGTATTTGCAGAATATGATAATTTGTTAAGAGCAATTCAAAGAGGAATTAAAGTTTCAAAATTTTTAGATAATCCACATTTTCCTAAATTAATTGAAGTTATTGAACATGATGAATTTTTTATTGCAGTTAGAGAAAAAGTAAATGGAAAAAGTTTAGCTGAAATTATACATGAAAAAGGTAGAATGAATGCTGATGAATTAGTACCAATATTAGAAAGTGCATTAGAAGGTTTAGAATATTTACATGGAGAAGAAGTAGTACATAGAGATGTAAAACCTGGACACTTATATGTTGATGAAAATAATTTTGTTAGATTTATTGATATGGATACTTCAAAAGAAGAAGGATCAGACGATACTGCTTTGACAGGTGTTGGAACTTTTACTTATAGACATCCTGCTCAAGAAATTGGAGATACAGATGTTAGATGTGATTTATATTCTTTAGGTTGTAGTGCTGTTGAAGCTTTAGTTGGAGGATTACCAAGAGAAGTTTTGATTAGTAGAATTCAAGGAGCTAAACAATATAATTTGCCTCAAAGAATTCCAGAAGAGTTGAGAAATATTCTAGATAAATTAGTTAATGCAAATTTAGATCATAATTATCAAAATGCAAGAGAAGTAATTACAGATTTACAAAATTATAGAGGAACAGCTTTAGTACCTTTAGAAGAGAAAGTTTTAGTTGGTTTTGAAGAAATTGAAATGAAAAGAGAAAGAGCTAAAAGAATATTACAAGAACAAATGTTTAGGGCTGTACAAGCAAGTATTGTTGGAGGTGTAATTATGGCAATGACTGCATGGGATATCATTCCAGGTTTGATTGTTGCAGGATTTGGTTTAGGTGCTGCTAGTGTTATTTGGATTCCTGGATATCTTATTGCAAGAAATAAATTTAAAAAAGATGAAAAAAGGTTAATTGAAGATAGTCAATTAAAATTAAGAGAATTAGTTTTAGATCCAAGAGGAATACCACAAGATTCTGAGTTTGTTAGAGAATATGAAAATAGATTAGATTATGAAAATAGATTTCCACAGTTATTTAAAAAAGTTAAAGGAAATGAACTAAAAGTAAGTGTATATAGTGATGGTAGTTTTATTACAGAAGTTGAAACAAAAGAAGGATTTAAATTTGAATTAACAATAGAATTAGAAAGAGAAAGTTACGGTAAAAAACCAATAACAACAATAAAATTAAAAAATGACAAATCAAATTATTTATTATATTATGATAGCCCATTTAACCAATTAATAAATATTTATGATTATAAAACAGGATTACTTCATATAAAACAAGAAGATGGTTTTTATAACTCAAAAGAATATGAAGAAGCTTCAGTATTATTAGGAGAATTTTATGATTTTATGAGCGAAGTAATTCCAGGTTATTTTCCAATAGTTTGTGGAAGAATTAAGGAATAAATTTATTAAGAACAATGACACCTAATATGATATGAAAAGAGATGTTTCTATTTTATTATTAATAATTTTATTATTTATCACTAGTTGTACAATGACAGGACAAGTTGTTGAAGAAGAATTTATTGATGGAAGTGTTGGAGTGGGTGTTCCTGATGAAGAAATTGAATGTATGGAAAATTGTATTGGACAATATTGTACTATAGGAGATGTTGTATGTGCAGAACCTTATACTGATGGATGTATGACAGAATGTAATGCTGTTATGCCAGAACAAACTGAAGATGAGCAATGTGTACAAGAATGTATACTAAGAGATTGTGGAGAATTCGATTGGGATTGTCAAGATTCTTATTATGATACATGTGATCTTGAATGTGGACTTAGAGATGATGAGCCTTTATTAGAAGATATGAGTGAAGAAGAAATTTGTATTATGGAATGTGTTGCACGATATGATCCAAGCTTAATTTGTGGTGCTAGTGCAGAGGGTGAAACAGGAAATGATATTTGCCAACAGTGTTCTAATGAATGTGTATATTTGTATGCTGGACCTTGTTTGAATGATGAAGAAATTAGTCAAAAAGAGAGTGAATGTGAAACATGTGAACATTGTTATGGGTCACTTGTAATGGGAGATTCTGGAGAAGGATATGAATGTATAGTTGATATCGAATGTAGTGATGCTTCTGGAGAGTTTGGAGATGATCCTGGTGCAAGCGATGATGATGAGAGCAGTGAAGAGAGTTATGAAGATATTGAAGAAAAGAATATTATAGAAAATGTTATAGATTGGTTTAGTAGTTGGTTCTAAAAACTTGGCATCATTTCATTATGACCAAATTGAATAATTAAATCTACATTTACATTTGGAAGATCACAAGCACCATAACAAGAATCTGACCAGATGAATATTTGAGCAGAAGTTTCTTTCTCTAATAATTTAGTGATTTCTGTTGCTCTTGGCTTTAGACCGTCACCTAATTGAAGTAAAACAGTTTTTGCATTGTTCTTTTTAATTTCTTCAACAACTCTGTCTAATTCTAAGTCATATTCCATAAGCATTTTGAGAAATGTAGTGTTTTTATATGTTTTGGTTGCTAATTATCTAAAATCAAAATCATTTTAATGAAATAACAAGGTTTAATAAAAGAGAGAATTTTCAATAATTTATAAAAAATGAAGGTTTTAGTTACAGGCGGAACAGGATTTTTAGGGCAACACTTAATTAAAAAACTAAATGACAAAAATATAGAAGTTATTTGTTTTTCAAGAAAAAAGAAAAAAAATCCTTATATTGATATTGAATCTTTAGAAAATGTTAAAGTATATTATGGAATTGATATCCTACACCCAGAATTAATGTCAAAATTATTCAAGGATATTGATTATGTATTTAATCTTGCAGGTTTTATTTCTTTTAAAAAAAGAGATAAACAACAGTTAAATAAAATTAATTATGAAGGTACAATTAATGTTCTTAAAGAATGTGAAAAACACCAAATTAAAAAATTAATACATATTAGTTCAACTGCAGCTTTAGGATTTGGGAAACAGATTATAGATGAAAAGCAAAATTTTAATTGGACACCATACAAAAACTGTGTATATTCTTATTCCAAAAAACTTCCAGAAAAAGAACTCTTAGAAAGTTCTTGTAATACAATTATTATATACCCTCCATTAATTCTTGGACCAGGAGAGAAAGAGAATAGTACAAAGCTCTTTGGATTAATAAAAGATAAAAAATTATTATTTAATACTCCAGGAAAAGGATCTTTCATAGATGTTAGAGACTTAGCAGATGGATTAATTTTTTTAATGGAAAAAGAAATTATTAATGAGAAATTTATTATTAATTCAGAGAACTATACTTTTAAAGAATACAATGCTAGAATTGCAGAAGTTTTTAATGTAAAAGCTCCAAAATATGATCTCCCTAAATTCTTATTACCTTTTTTATTAATAATAATAAAAATAGTTGAAAGACTAAATAAAAACCCAGCAATTACATATGAAAATATATTTATGGCTTTTCAAAATAGAACATATAGTTCGCAAAAGATAATTAATTTAGGTTTTAAACCAAAATATACTCTAAAAGACACAATAAAAGATACTAAGGAGATATTGATTCAAAAAGGTAAACTTTTTAATAAGAAATAAATTTCTATGTATTAATGAAAAAAAAGAAAAAAGAACTTTTATTATTCATTGCCATATTTATAATTACTATATTATTACTAAGATTTTGGGTTTTAATAATTCAAGAAAAATCGATTTATATCTTAGGATATGAAATACACCATATGTTTATAGGTATCTTTTTAGTATTATTATCAGGTTTTTCAAGATTTTTTTCTAAGAATAAAGTATTAAATAAAATAGATTTATTTACTTTTGCTATTGGAGCAGGTATGATTATTGATGAAGTCGTTTTCATTATATTTACTGCAGGTGAACATTTAGATTATTTATCTTTTCTTTCACTTGGTGGAGCAATAGGTTTAGCTTTAGTTTTAATAATCATTTTTTATATAATATTTAAAGGAGAACAAGATGGAAAAATCTAAAATTTTAATTACTGGAGCGTCAGGTTGTGTTGGTGCAAATCTGACTAAGAAATTAGTTGAAGAAGGTAATGATGTTAGAATATTTATCCTTAAAGGAACTTGGCACCCTTTTTTAGATGGTTTAAAACTAGAAGTAATTACAGGAGATATTACTAATATAAAAGATGTTTACAAAGCAATGGAAGGTTGTGATTATGTTTATCAAATTGCAGGTATTGTTTCTTACAATAAATTAGATGAAGATTTAATATACAAAGTTAATTATTTAGGTACAAAAAATATTCTTGAAGTTGCAAAAACACTAAAAGTTAAGAAAGTTGTAGTTACAGCTTCAACAGCAGGTATTGGTATTCCAAAAAATAAATTACCTTTAAATGAAGATTCACAATTTGATTATAAAAAATATAAAAAAGTTATGTATATGTATTCAAAACATTTAGTGATAAAAGAATGTGAAAAATATGCAAAACAAAATCTTAATGTTTCAATTGTATCTCCAACAACAATTTATGGACAAGGAGATCTTTGTATGCACATTGGAAATGTTGTGAAAAAAATAAAAGAAGGAAAATTAAAACTTATCCCCCCTGGAGGAAATTCAGTTTTATCAGTTGATGATGTTATTGATGCTCACATACTTGTTATGAAAAAAGGTAGGAGTGGAGAGAACTATATTTTTGCAAATGAGTCTATTACTTACAAAGAAATGTTTAGTACTATAGCTAAATCCCTAAATGTTAAAAAACCTAAACTAATCACACCTAATTGGATCCTTGAACCAACAAAATTATCTTTAAGCCTAATGGAATATGCTTTGCTCCCATTAAATAAAAAACCACTTTTATCACCACATTCAATCAATTTTACTTTCAAATATAGATATTTTGATTCTAATAAAGCAAGAATGGAATTAGGATGGAAACCTAAACAAACATTTGAAGAATCAATTAATAAGGCCATAAAATTTTATACTGATTATAAATTAATTTAAAAAAATATATTACGCCAAGTTCTCTTAATCATTTTTTTATCTTTGGTCCGCATAAATTTATAATTTGGACAATTTAAAACTTTACAATAAAAATTATGATGTAACATCCTTATAGGATTCTTATGAATATGACATGCTTCATTACATACTTTTTTTCCAAAAGGTAACTTATGAGGCCAATAATGAGGCATACAAAATCTTTTCTTAGAAATTTTAATTTTATCTTTTATATCCATCCACCATAATTTTTCCTTAGACATAATTATTT